>Ga0265301_10003017_pt1 | contig 18399 bp, 23 predicted proteins | sample AusTroGonzalo_MG_2_FD_193488 | JGI IMG/M metagenome (GOLD analysis project Ga0265301, IMG submission 193488) | Bovine rumen microbial communities from tropical cattle in Woodstock, Queensland, Australia - Gonzalo_04 | ecosystem: Host-associated > Mammals > Digestive system > Stomach > Rumen ... | reverse complement strand
GCACCCGGAATCGCAACAGGCGTACCAAATGTCACGGCATTGGTATCCGGATCAAGTGTCGCCTTCGCATAATGGCAGTTCTTAAGGCCGAACTTCACCTTGTTGTTTGTACTCGGCATAATTAACCTCTCTTTCCGCTATACCGTCATCTGGTACAGCACTTCGTATAGTTTTTCTGATTCGATCCATACCTCCGATTTGTTCCAGAACAATTCATGCGCGTTCAGCACCGCTTCCACGCTGTCTTCCAGTTCCGGATCCTTCTCATCGGTATAAAGTTCAATACTCAGGTTGGAAAACTCCATATAAACCACATCATCAGCGGCAAAGTTCTCCGAACCCGGAAATAAAAAGCAGATGAATGGCGGATCAGGACTTTCCCCTTCCGCGAAATGGTCATACGCAAAAGGGATCTCTGTTTCAGCCAGCATCTGCATTACGTCTTCATGCGTCATCCTTCTTCCTCCCGATCTCGATAATGCATTCCGCAGCATGACGACAGGCCGGGCAGTTATACGGATAACCATGACAATCCTCGCCCCTCCGGGTACCGTGGTAAATGGCTACGTAGATCACCACAACCCCAAGAGCGATCACGAATAACAAAAGCAACATCTCCATCTTTAACCGCCTTTCTGCAGGTCACGCTCGATATCCCTTGTCAGCTGCTCGATACCTGCCTGCTCCGCCGGCGCGATGTGAGGGAACGCCCTTGTCCTTCCACCGCCGCGCTTCGCATGGCCAAACTCCAAAAGATGCGTCAGCTGGTAGCGCTTGGAATGCACCACGATCTGGATGGAATCTGACGTTTCCCTGGTCTTCTTCACCGCCCAGCTCTTGGAATACTTTCCCGTCTTCTTCGGAGCCGTGCTTTCGATCTGTTGTTTTACGGTCTTGCCCGCCTTCTGGACATCCTTCTTCAGGTCCTCCGCAGCAAGCTTCGCGTATTCCTCCATACCCTTCATCACAGTATCCGCCAGCTGGTCAATCTTTATCGTCTGTGCCATCAGCGCCGCTCCTTCCTGCAGGTGAACTTCAATGACTTCTTCTGGAAGTTCATGTGGTCGATGTTCACGATGTTGTAGATCTCACCCATGAACATCACCCGGAAATGCGTGGAATCGATTGCGGCAACCTTCTGACAATAACGAACGGAAACAGTCATACTGAAATCCTCAACCGTAGTTCCGGCAGTCTGTTCTTCCTTGGAACTTGCCAGGCCTTCACCGCCGATCGTGGCAAAGCAGGTATAATAATCCGTCCAGGCATTCTTGTGATTGCCGTACTTGTCGGTCACTGTTTCATTCTTCTGGAATGTCACTTTAGATCTCAAAGCTGCCACATCCATCAGAATCCCTCCTTCCGGCTGCCGAACAGCAGAGCCCGAAGCGTCAGATCCATCGCATGATGATCAGCTTCTTCCCTGTGCTCATACAGATAAGCCACCGTAAACATCACGGCAATCCTCCCGTTAGCACAGGCATCCAGATCCGCCTCATCATCCGTCCGCAGGATATCCATGCACTGCTTTTTCGCCGCCGTTATGAAATTTGCGATCAGGGAATCATCATCCTCGAAATCAACCCGGAGATAACTTTTCATCTCTTCCACAGTCACAGTCATCTGCATCACCTCACAAACAGGCGGCAGATTGCTCCACCGCCCCGCATTTCTTACTCTGTGTCGTCAGTGTCATCCGCATCCGCTGTCATAAGACCAGCAGCCTTAAGTTTTGCCAGAAGACCATTAAAGTCCTCTTTCAGCGCCGCAACCGTAGTCGCTTCACTGTCCGCCTGGTTCTCTGCCGGTGTAAAAGAAGAAGGAAGCCCCTCCACGGAACTTCCCTCTTCAAAGATCAGCTTTCCTCCGATATGTGTGACATCGCCACCCTGTTCGGTATAATTCTTTGCATTGTAATCACTCATGCTTCAGCCCTCCTTAGTGCTTCATCTTCAGAAGCTGGATACCTTCAGGAAGGATCACCTTGCCGTCAACACGCTCTGTTGCGACAAATCCCACCTGTCCATTGGTGCTGTAGAGCTCATTGAGTCTCTGCACGGTTCTACCGGAACGGTCAGCGATCCAGTAATTCTTGAAATCACCGAAAGCCACGGTGAGCGCATCCGATGCAACCGTAGGAACATAAGGCGAAGTGTAAAGGTCATAGCCCAGGAGCTTATCCGGCTCGCCTGCCTGAAGGGAAGGCTGCCAAAGATAAACGCCATTGCCGTCCTTCAGCTTCCTGATTGCAGCGATAGTGGCATCGTTCATAAGAAACTTTGCATTTCTGCGGTAAGGACTCTTAAGCGCATACACAAGGCTGATCAGCTCATCCGCAGTGATAGCGTTGTTTGCTGCAGCGGTAACGCCCACCTGTCCGCCGTTCGCGGTAAATATACCCGTAGGCTGACCGGTTCCGGTACCCACACAGAAAGCCTCTTCCTCTGCGATACCGAAAGCTCTTGCGAACTCAGCCGCAATATAAGACTCCAGATCAAACATGGAATCCTGAAGAAGCTCGATGGAAACCTTCACAAGGTCAGTAAGCTTGAATGCATCGATGGTCTTCTGGTCGAAGGAAGGATCACTCGGAGTATAGGCACCATTCTCAGCTGTCCATGCAGCGGTAGAATGAGTCGCCGCAATCGGGATCTTTCTCTCCGCGCTTGTGGTAATGACCTTCGCAAGACCTCTCACCACATTAGCCTCATCAAGGCCCATCACGATTTGACGCTCAAACTCTTCCGGCACGAGATAACCGCCGTCCGCCTGCACGCCCTCAGAAAGAACATTATGCACAGGTCTCTTTCCACGGAGATGCGCACCAAAGTCTTCCTTGTAAGCATTGGAAGCACGGCCGGTCTTTTCCTCCACTTCCTGTCTCGCAGGTCTTCCTGTAAGAGGCATATTCACAGGCTTGTTGAATTCAGCCTCCCTTGCCTCGGCTCTCTGCTGGCGGTCGATAGCCGCAGTCAGATCCTCGATTTCCTGCTCCATACGGCTGTAAGTCGCGTTATCCTCCGCAGACAGAACGCCGTTCTCATTCTCGTGGGTATCCACAAAGTTCTTCGCGGTCTCCCACACCTTTGCTCTCTTCTCGATCATATCTTTGATAGTCATAGCTCGATTCCTCCTTAAATGAATCTCTTGATAAAATTCAAGCGTTCCCTGATCTCATCACAGGAACGCCCATCACCAACACTGTCTTCAGTTACTTCATTTGCGCCGGCGCAACTGTCCGGTGGCTTAATGTGACACTTCGCCGCGATCTTATCCATCAGCGAATTGGTCACCGCCGCCCTGGAATAGAGCATCGACACCTCCGGCGAACCGACATCCGCTTCCACGCCCTCTCTTTCGAGAATGTCATCAGCAAATCCCAGTTCCACCGCCTTGTGCGCGTCCATCCAGGTCTCCGCATCCATCAGATGTGAGATTTTCGTCCTGCTCATGCCGGTCTTGATCTCATAGGCATTCATGATGGATTCCTTCACTTCAGCCAGCATGTTGATCGCCTTCTGCATCTCCACCGTATCGCCAAAAGCAATAGTGGCCGGATTGTGGATCATCATCATGCTCACAGGACTCATGAGCACCTTCGTCCCTGCCATCGCGATCACGCTTGCCGCCGATGCCGCAATGCCATCGATCTTCACCGTGACATCGCCTTTATAGTCCATCAGCATGTTATAGATCTGAGCCGCTGCCACGCAGTCACCGCCCGGACTATTGATCCAGACCGTAATGTTTCCTGTTCCGGCATTCAGTTCTTCTCTAAAAAGAGCCGGTGTGACATCATCGTCAAACCAGCTCTCTTCTGCTATGGTTCCATTCAGGAAAAGCACTCTCTCACTGACCTCTTCGCCTGAAGCCTGGTCTCTGATCTTCCTGCTTTTCCAGTTCCAAAACTTCTTCATCGGAATCTCCTTCCTCCTTTCCGTTGTTGCCTGCCGCAAATATCCCGGCATCCTCCAGCTTCGTCATATTTCCATTGATCAGATACAGATCACCACCCTGTTCCGCCGGGATTCTGTCCAGATTCTCCAGTTCACGGATGTCATTGGCGGACATCCAGCCGTTCTGTCTGGCTGTCGCATAGCCGTTCATCCTGCTCTGGTAATCTCCCCTTAACAAGCCGTCCACATTGAACTTGAAGAAGTATTTCTTCTTTTCATCCGGAGTCAGCAAGGCTCTCACCATTGCCTGCTCCCAACGGCTTACCCAGGGATCCAGCGTGTACTTCACAAACTCCAGCGACTGCTGCTCAATGTTATTGAAGCTGGACTTCTCCAAATCACCGATCATATGAGGCGGCACCCGGAAGATCCTCGCGATCTCATCGATCTGGAACTTCCTTGTCTCCAGGAACTGAGCCTGCTCAGGACTGATACTGATAGGCGTGTACTTCATGCCCTCTTCCAAAACGGCAATCTTATTTGCATTGCCGCTTCCTCCGAAGGTCGCCTGCCAGCTTTCCCTCACCTTGCTCGGATCCTTAATAGTCCCCGGATGCTCCAGCACACCGGAAGGAGCCGCACCATTGGCAAAAAACTTGCTGCCATACTCTTCCGTAGCGATTGCCAGCCCTATCGCATTCTTGGCCATAGCGATCGGACTGTATCCAACCAGACCGTCAAATCCAAGACCCGGAATGTGCAGCACATCGTGAGGCTGAAGCCTTACGGTTCTTCCAACCTTATTGGTGCCTTTCCTGCCGTCCACATCGTCCGAATCATAAACGGTGTACTCGTAATAAAGCCTTCCATGCTCATCACGATCCACCTTCATCCGATCCGGCATCAGCGGATACAGCGCAACAACTTCACCCTTGCCATTGCGGATGATCTGACTGTAGGCGTTGCCCCAAAGGAGCAAATGCGTCATCAGAGTCTCCCTGAAGATAAAGGAAGTCATCTCCGGATTCGGCTCATCATGGAGCAAAAAATAAAGCGGATGTTCCACCGCTTTCTCCTTACCGCCATCATCGGTATATCTGTAAAATTGTAATGGCAGACTTGCCACTGCCTCCGACAGGATCCTCACGCAACAGTACACTGCTGTCATCTGCATCGCAGACCGTTCTGTCACATACTTGCCACTCGAAGTACCTCCCAGAAAGAAGCTGTAGCTGCTTCCTGCTGTTCTATCTGTAGGCTTATCCCTGCTCCGAAATAAACCGCTCAGTATTCCCATTGCCATTCCCTCCTTCATATGCCTGATTCAAGGCTTCCCTAATCACAAGGAAGCCTATCATCGATATAATCAACATTGCTTTATCCTCAGAAGACCAACAGACCGCGCTCATCATAAACACTCCCCTGCGGTTCCGTCTGATTGCGGATGCACCGGTCAAGCGCCATGATTGCAGCCACAATGCCGTCGATCTTTTCTTTCGATTTTGCCTTCGTCACCTTGATGTTTCCGGCAGGATCCGTATCGACTACCACGTTGCCGGCCATCCACCTGAGAACTGGATGCCCTCCGTGAATGATCTGTCCTTCCATGAGCAGGCGATAAAAATCCTTCGTTGGTCCGGACATTGAAGCAAAGCCCTGACCGAACGGAACCATCGTGAATCCATCACCTTCCAGATTCTGGATCATCTGTGTGGCATTCCACCTGTCCACTGCAATCTCGACGATGTGGTATTTCTCCGCCAGATCGTTGATGAACTTCTCAATGAAGTCATAATGAATTACATTTCCCTCAGTCGATAACAGGTATCCCTGCCTCTCCCAGATGTCATAAGGAACGGAAGCCGCCTTCACTCTCTGCGGTATCGTCTCTTCCGGCACCCAGAAGAACGGAAGCAGAATGTACTTCTCATCCTCATCTCTCGGTGGAAACATCAGGACCAGAGCCGTGATATCTCCTGTGCTGGATAAGTCCAGGCCGCCGTAACAGTCCCTGCCTTCCAGAGCAGCCAGGTCGATCTCTTCATTTCCTTTCATGAATATCGCATCCGGTATCCATGCTACGGTACTTGAAACCCACATATTCAGCCTCAGCCACTTGAAAGTCACTTCATCTGCCGGATTCTGCTTTGCTTCCCGGTAGGCATCACGCAAACGTTCGATATCCACGGTGTATCCCAGCGAAGGATTGACCTTGTACCAATTTGCTTCATCCTCCCAGTCCTCATCATCCTTCAGTCCGTAGACCACCGGATAGAAAGTCGGATCCACACGCCGGCCTTCCAGAATATCCACCGCTTTCGTATGTAGCTCATAGGCTATGGAATGTCTGTCCGTGCCTGCCGTGGTGATAATGAAATGCAGTGGATTCTGTCTGGCATCCGATGATCCCTTTGTCAGAACGTCATACAGCTGCCTGTTCGGCTGCGTATGGATCTCATCAAACACCAATCCACTGACTGAAAATCCATGCTTACCCCCGACCTCTGCACTGAGCACCTGGTAATATCCTGAATTTCCATAATTAACGATTCTCTTTGTTGCCGTCATCAGCTTCGACCGTTTCAGAAGCGCCGGCGACATCTCCACCATCTGCCTTGCCACATCAAAAACGATGCTGGCCTGCTGCCGGTCAGCGGCAGCGCCATACACTTCAGCAGAAGGTTCATTGTCTGCATACAAAAGATAAAGAGCGACGGCTGCTGCCAATTCGCTCTTACCTACTTTCTTGCATATTTCCACAAAGGCTGTTCGGAACTGCCGATACCCATCAGGTTTGACGATTCCGAAGATGTCACGGATCAGCTGCTCCTGCCAGGGAAGCAGCCAGAACCTCTTGCCTGCCCATTTGCCTTTAGTGTGGCATAGGTTCTCGATGAACTTCACAGCCCTGTCAGCCTTCGCTTTATCATAGTGAGATGTCGGAAGCATAAATCTTGACGGCTTATAATTCTTCAGCTTCGGATAACCCGCAGGTCTTCTCTCCGCCATTAAGCCTCACCCCCAAGTAATGCCTCCATCTCATCTTCTTCGTCTTTGCCGACACCGGATGCTGCCATGATTCTCGATCTGGCAGACGGAGTAAGTCCGAACTCGGATGCCGCCTGCATCATCAGCCGCTGTTCCGTATTACAAATCGCAACCCACGGATTCGGTCTCTGCATACCATTTTCCGTTTCATAGGTAGCGCCCTCGGAATTGATATGCTCCTGGGCCTCTTTCCATCTGGCATAGGACTGACAATATGCTGCAAATGCAGACCGATCTATCTCCGTCAGCACCCCCATCTGATTCAGTTTCTCCGATAACCGGATCCATTCTGTCTTCGCTTCCGGCAATAACCATGCAGGGCAGTCGGGCATTCCCTTACCCGGATTCGGTTCTTTTGTGTTCAGTTTTCTCTTTCCCGGATTGCCTTCCAGCTTTTTCACAGCTGTAGGCTTCGGCTTTCTTCCAGCCATAGAGCATCGCCCTCCTTCCTTCCAAATTTCACTTTTCATTTCGCGATTTTGCACGCGTGACCCCCGCGCCGTTCCCTGGGAGCCGTACCTGTAGAGATTTCACCCGCCCCTACCCGCGACGATTTCCCCAGTAGTCCCCTCTCTTCGCGTGTATGGTTGAGTGACACGACTTGCACAGCGCGATCAGATTACTTCGATCGTGCGTGCCACCTTCACTCAGAGGCAGCTTGTGATGGATCTCTTCAGTCGGCACGATAATCCCACGTTCAAAACACAGCTCACAGAAGGGATGCTCCGCAGCATACTTGTCACGGATCCTCTTCCATGCACGACCGTATCTCTTCTTCGTAGACTTATCCCTGCCGTACTTCTCATAGTTACTGTTGCTCAGCTTCTCATGCTCTTCACAGAACCTTTTGTCTGTCAGCTTCGGGCATCCGGGATAAGAGCATGGATGCTTCGGTTTCCTTGGCATCATTCCACCTTCTTTCCCATAGAAAAAGCCGCCACGGTATTCTGCTCCGTAACGGCTCTCTCATCTTTCGCTTTTGCCAGTTTAACATTATCACATAGGCTTACTGTACCGAACTTGATTTTACTGTATTGTTTCCGGAATCATTATTTCATCCAGGGCATTCCTGTGAAGACGGAATACATTATCGATTCCATAACCAAGTTCAATAGCGATCTCTTCCCATCTCATATAGGACAGGTACCGCAGCTCCAGTATTGTCTGAAGTTCCGCACTTTCTACAGCCTTGATCCTGCGGATGATATCCTTCTTCAATTCCACAAGCTTCATCATATCCTGGTTGATCTCATTCTCCAGATCGATAATCTTAATAATGGCATCTTCCATTCTGGAGCCATCCCTGTTCGGGCTCTTCGGCATATCCGAATATGTCACCGTTGCTTTTGTTGCCAGGTCATGAAGATCCTCGATCTGTCCCAGCTTGCTCTCGATCCGCTGGTTCAGTCCGAACGCCTGTGATAAATATTTCTTCGCTTCCTGCTGATGTCTGTTCATAAGCTACCTCCGATTGGATTTGTTTTTTCTCCCTCGGATTGACTCTGATTGTCTTATTTCTTCCTGAAGCCTTCTGATCAGGTATTCCCCGTCAACGGATGTAAGCTGGCTGTACCAGCCGGAACGGAAGAACCGCTCTAACTCCAAAGCTTCGCTTATGGCTTCCTTGTTCTTCGGATGAGCCTTGATCTTTTTCAGTGCTATCCTATAGTCATCTGCCGCCTGTATCACAATGGCATTTGCAAGTCGTTCATATGGATCCTCAGAAAGATTCTTCTTACCTGCCATGCATCACCACCTCAGCTTTCACCGCATCGATCAGCGCCTTCTGGGTGTTGTCCTTTGCGGCAAGTGCTTTCAGAATCCTCTCATCTACGGTTCCATCCGTTACGATATGAATGACTGTAACTGTCCCCGAAGTCTGACCCTGCCTCCAAAGTCTTGCTATGGTCTGCTGATACAGCTCCAGACTCCATGTGATACCGAACCATACGATGACATTGCCGCCGGACTGTAAGTTCAACCCGTGACCTGCAGAAGCAGGATGTATCAACCCGACCTGCAACATTCCGGCATTCCAGTTCTCGATGCTCTTGTCTGAATCCAGCTTCTCGAAATTGACCTTCAGGTGTTTCAGTCTCTCTGTGATTCTCGAAAGATCATGCTTGAACCAGTAGGCGACCATAATAGGTTTACCGTTAGCTGCTTCGATCAGATCTTCCAATGCATCTAACTTTCTCTCATGGAAGGCATTTACGGAACCGTCATCGTCATAAATAGCACCATTAGCAAGCTGACTGAGCTTCCCGGAAAGAGACGCTGCATTTGCTGCCGTAATCTCACCGCCCGGAAGCTGTAAAACAAGCTCATCCTTCATTTCCTCGTACTTTGCACGCTCATCATCGTCAAGGTAGACCTTATACTCGGTGCTTATAAGCTCCGGCATATCCAGATAATCAGCGGCCTTCATGGAAATGGTGATATCGGAGATCCTGTCATAAATCCGCTCTTCGGCTCCCGGCAAAAGTTTGTAGGTGTAAACGATAGGACCGTTCATTCTGTCAGGCTTGAAATAGTTCAGCCTGTACTGGCTTATAAACCTTCCAAGCCTCTGCCCCATGTCCAGAACCTTAAATTCCGCAAACAGATCCATCAATCCGTTGGAAGACGGTGTTCCAGTCAGCCCAACTATGCGCCGGATCTTCGGTCTTACCTTCATCAATGCTTTGAACCTCTTTGCCTGCCAGTTCTTGAATGATGAAAGCTCATCCACGATCACACAGTCGTAGTCGAACGGCAGTCCGCTTTTCTCTACCAACCAAGGCACGTTCTCGCGGTTGATAATGTATATGTCCGCATCTGCCATAAGTGCTTTACGCCGCTCTGCTGCTGTACCTACCGCTATGGAGTACCGTAAGCCGTTCAGGTGATCCCACTTCTTGATTTCATCGCTCCAGGTATTCCTCGCAACTCGCAAAGGTGCTATTATCAAAACTTTCTGAACCTCGAAGCTTTCAAACATCAGGTAGTTCAGTGCTGTCAACACGATACTTGTCTTGCCCATACCCATATCCAGCAGTATTGCCGCAACCGGATGGTTCTTTATGAACTCGATTGCAAAGGTCTGATATTTATGTGGCTTGTATCTCATCTAAAATTCCTCCGATCTGCTCAGGATCATCAAGCACGTATACTTGAAACCCAAGTCTTTTCATCAGCCGGTGTCGTGATGCCTGCAAAGGCCTTGCCACCTCTCCGGGTGCCTTGACCTCCACAAATCCAAAATGCCTTCCAGGAAGAAGCACGACACGATCCGGCATCCCGTCAAATCCGGGTGATACGAACTTTGGACAGATTCCTCCTCTGACCTTTACAGCCCGAACCAGCTTCTGCTCTACTTGCTTCTCTCTCATATTTTTTCCACGCCCTTTCAAATGCATCCAGGCATCCCGTACAGGCGCTGCACCATTCAAGGTAGAAACGGATCTCATCATGGTCTCCGTCATGTGGAAACTCCTTATCGTGCTGCATGTCACGCGCAAGGTCGCCCACCGGGTCCTTTGTTCTTAAGTGCTTTTTCATCATCCATGTATAAAAGTTCATTACGATTCCTCCGTCATGAAATTTCATGGGTGCAGGGTGTGCAGGACGTTTCTAATCCCCCCCCATATAGAAATTTTTCCTAAAAAATCTCCTATACGCGATATAGGTATATGTCCTGCACCCCCTGCACCTTTTTACATTTACTGTCAGTTGAAATCTGCGTTTTTGAGTTGCAACCCCTGCACCCACATACCTGACTTCTTCTTTTTGCGGTCGAAGCCTCTCTTCTCCAACTCCAAAACGAAGTCAGCATTGGTACGTGCGTACTCACCTGTTCTAAGGCAATATGCCCTGAACTCTTCGTACAGTTCTCCGGACTTACACTCCAAACCGTCGCCGGTATCACAGCACTCTTCCAAGAAGAGACCCATCCAGTCGTTCATGCCGCGATATGCCGCTATAGCATCAACTACGACCTGCGGCTTCTTGGTCTTGTGGTCATTCGCGATAACACGCTTTGCGCCTTCAATGATCCAGGCCATGATGGCAGGTGACGCATGTTCATAAAGGTAGTCTGAGTAATTCTTGATGTCTGATAAGCCTTCGATCTTTGCATGGAACGGGATCACAATCAGTCTTCTCCATGTGCCTTCATCTGACGCACCGACCTTCGGCAGGTGGTTCGTGTAAAGCACCACCGTATGTGACGGAGTGAAGTCGAAAGGATCCTTGAACTTCTTTTCGCCCCTGATCTGGTCTGTGGAGCACAGCTGTTTCAGGATTGATGTTGAAAGCCTCATTCCCTCTTCCAGCTCTGCCGCGATGATGAGACGCTTGCCCTTAAGCTCTGCGATCTCAGGCTTTACGTTCCTTCTGCAGCCTGCCGTAAGTGCATCTGCCGATATGGCACCAGAGTATGTTCCAAGTACCCTCGACACTGTGTTCCAGAACGTCGATTTACCGTTACGCCCTTCGCCGTATGCGATGATGAGTGCTTCTTCGTAGACCTTGCCGATAGCTGACAGTCCTACAGTCTCCTGAACATAATCGATCAGTTCCTGATTGCCGCAGAAGAAGGTCTGCAGTGCATCATCCCAGAGCTGCTTTCCTTCATCGCCGGGAGATGCGTTCGTGATCTTTGTAAGCAGATCTGACGGATTATGCGATCTTGCACCCGCAAGACCTTTAGCCAGATCGTATGTTGCATCCGGTGTATTAAGGAAGTTCTCCTGAGCATCGAATGCATTGATATCTGCTGCCACCATCGGCTTAGCTGCACTCTGGGTATTCACGATATTCTTGTAGTTTCTGTATTTCATAACGAATGCGTAGTAAGCCTTCGCCGCAAGGTAATCCTTATAGGCATCCTTCAGGTCCGGCGTGATCAGCTTCTCCAAAGCCTTACCGCCAGCTCTTACGACCTCTTCAGGAATGCCGCCGTCGATCAGTGCCTGTGTTGCAGAAGAGAACTGAGCCCTGGCATCTACCAGCTGCATATCAAGGAACTCTTCCACGGTACCGACCGCCTTCTGCCTGTTCTCGCGCCAGACGATCCCGTCATAGCTCAAGAACTCGGTTGCATCCGTATAAAGAAGCTCCCCGGCGTACTCTTTCACCAGAACTCTTGCTTCTCCTATATCTGAAAAGTCATCAGGCTTAAGTGAAGCGAACTCAGCGTTGTACTCATCCGGTGGTATGTATCCTGGCTGCGTCATGACGGTCTTCTTATAGAACCTGACCGCGCTGTTCCAAATGGTGTTAAGCTCTGACTCTTCAAGTGGCGGATCACAGCGTTTCGCATGTTCGTCGAAAGCTTCCTTTGCCTTATCCGTTATCCCGTACTTCTTCAAAACACGCCCTGCAAAGTGGCTCATCGCATTGTTGCGGTTCCCTGCCGTAATCGGACCTGAGCTGTCAGCGGGCTTTTCTTCTTCCTCATATGACGGCTGCACTTCTTCGTCGATATTCATCCAGCCTTCATGCCAGACAACCTCTTTCGCATCAGCCCCGAAGATGAATCTGGCTGCATCCAGCGCGTTGTCATCGAAGAACGGATAAGCCTTCTGTATCGCTCTTTTGACGGCAGCATAGTGATCAGCGTCTTCCGTTTCTTCTATAGGAAAGTAGATGTGGAACTTCGGTCTTGCCGCCTTGCCGTCCTTAACCTTCATATGGTTCCTGCTTGGTGCCGCTGCATAGTCGATGCTGTCAAACAGCTCTTCCAGCTTCTCGAACGTGATCCAGTCGGCAGGATCGTCAGAATGGTCATTATCGCAATCCATCACGATGACATTGGACTTAAGGAAGTTAATGATACTGCGGTAGTTGTTCTTGAACTCACCGCATACATGGTCAAAACGGACTGCTGCCTTCAGATCTTCCCCGGAGCGGATTTCTGCCCTGTTCGGGTAAAAACAGTTCTTGGCATCGGCAGTCACGTTTGCCGTTTGTAAAACAAAAAACATATCTCTGCCTCCTGTTATCTGATTGTTGAGTTGTTACTTGTCTTGAAGCCAAATACCCTCATAGGAACCACCCCTTCCGTTCGCAGTAGTAAAGCCAAATCTGGCTTTCCGACTGTCTAGGTATGAGGCAGACCCGTTTTCCGATTTTTATGAGAAAAACATTTAAAACATTTTTTTCGTGAGCGAATCGCTTCCTTTTGTATAAGAAAAATCCGGCCATCTCTGACCGGAAATATTTTTGCCTGAAAATCGGAAAATGCCCTCAGCTCATACCTAGTCCCCCGAAAGGTGCAGATACCGGATGAGCTTCAAAAAAATATTTCATCGAAAATCGGAAAACGGCACCTTCTCATACCTAGTACGGCAGAACAGGAAAACGGAGGTGCAACGATGAACGACAGAACTATTCATTAAGCCGCCCCGGGAAATCCGACGGCGGCAGCGCAAACGAACCTTGAAAACTGAACATTACGAAATAAGGAGAATGACAAAATGGACAAAAGAAGTGAATTGTCAAAGATACTCAAAGATTTTATTCCGTATGGAAAGAAGTTGGTCCAGAGCTTACGTGACCTGGTTAAGATCTTGGACGATCTTACAACCTGCGGAGAAATGGCTATTCAGACGGCAAGTGCCATTATGGAATGCTTCAGCGAAGACGAAGCTCCTGCAGCTATTCCTGAGAAGAAGTCAAAGCCTGCAAAGAAAGAAGCGAAAGCTCCTGAGCCTGCGGTGAAGACCTACTCGAAGGAAGATGTCAGAGCCCTTCTAGCAGCAAAGGCAAATGAATCCGGCGGCCAGTTCAAGGCTCAGGTGAAAGCCCTGGTCAAGAAGTACGCTAACGGTGGAAGCCTTACCGACATTCCGGAGGATCAGTATCCCGCCCTTGTAGAAGAAGTGGAGGGATTAAAGGATGCCTAGACACGCATACCTCTCTGCATCAGCCTCGCACCGGTGGCTGTCATGTCCACCATCTGCAAAGCTGTGTGCAGATGTAAATGATGAAGCTTCTCCATATGCCAAACAAGGCACGGATGCCCATGAGCTGTGTGAGTACAAGGTGCTTCATGCGTTAGGCGAAGACGTTAAGGACCCGACTGAGAACCTGGACTACTTCGATACTGAGATGGAGGAATCCACCGACGAATACTGCAACTACGTTTTAGAGCAATATGAAAAGGCAAAGCAGTTATGCAAGGATCCGAAGGTCTTGGTAGAGCAGCGACTGGACTTCTCAAAATGGGTACCGGATGGTTTCGGAACCGGCGACTGTCTCATCATCGCGGATAAGGTCTTGCAGATCATCGACTTCAAGTACGGTCTCGGGATCCTCGTAGAGGCTGAGAATAACCCTCAGATGATGTGCTATGCACTCGGTGCTCTCGACACCTACGACGGGATCTACGATATCGAATCCGTTGAGATGACGATCTTCCAGCCTCGCAGGGACAACGTAAGCACCTTCACGATCAGCAAGGAAGAGCTCCTGAAGTGGGCTGAAGAATTTCTGGCTCCTACCGCACAGCTGGCTTACAACGGCGAAGGTGAATATCACGCCGGAGACCATTGCCAGTTCTGCAAGGTCAAAGCGACCTGCCGCGAACGTGCAGCCTACAACATGGAGCTTGCCGCCTACGATTTTGAAGAACCTGCAACACTTGATGATTCTGAGATAGCGGACATCCTTCCCCGAATCGACGATCTGGTGGCATGGGCAAACGATATCAAAGAGTACGCACTGCAGCAGGCCATGAGCGGCACTGAGTACAAAGGCTTCAAGGTAGTGGAAGGCAGATCTGTACGAAAGTACACAGACGATGCAGCTGTTGCTGCAACAGTAGAGAATGCCGGATACGACCCTTACGAACGCAAGGTACTCGGTATCACAGCAATGACTTCCCTTCTTGGGAAGAAGAAATTTGAAGAACTGCTTGGCGGTATGATCACAAAGCCGCCCGGTAAACCGACACTCGTGCCGAACTCGGACAAACGGCCGGCACTAAACACTGCAAAAGATGATTTCAAAGAAGAAGGAGAAAACCTATGAAGAACGTATCTATTCCTACCAAAGTTATCACAGGAGTCAACACCAGATGGTCATACGCCAATGTCTGGGACCCGAAGAGCATCAACGGCGGCGCTCCGAAGTACAGCGTCTCGCTCATCATCCCGAAGTCCGACACAGCCACGATCAACAAGATCAATGCTGCTATCCAGGCGGCTTATGAGGAAGGTCAGAGCAAGCTGAAGGGCAACGGTAAGTCCGTTCCTCCCCTCACCGCTATCAAGACACCTCTCCGTGACGGCGATCTGGAAAGACCGGATGATGAGGCTTACAAGAACAGCTACTTCATCAACGCCAACAGCTCTACAGCTCCGGGCATCGTAGATGCAGACAGACAGCCTATCCTTGAGCGCTCCGAAGTGTACTCCGGCGTTTATGGCAGAGCTTCCATCAACCTCTACGCTTTCAACAGCAACGGTAACAAGGGGATCGCCTGCGGCCTGAACAACCTTCAGAAGATCCGCGACGGTGAACCTCTCGGAGGCAAGTCCAGAGCTGAGGATGACTTTGCTACAGCGGACGATGAGGATGATTTCCTCGATTAACGACAATCAAAGCAGGTGGCGGCTTAACCGCCGCTGCCTGCGAAAAACTTAGAAAGGCAAGGTAAATATCATGGAATTTGCAAACAGTGTAGTAACTCTTATTGGTAACATTATCTGCTGCGGTCTTCTCGTAACCTTCCTGGTTGGTCTGATCATCGGGATCAAGTTCATGATTCAGGCTAAGACCCGCGACAAGGAAGAATACGAACGCAAGAAGAAAAAGGATGAGCTTGAATACAAAGAATCTGAGCTCCGTTTCCAGAAGCTCTTTGAAGACAAGCGATAACAAACCTGAGGGTGGCGGCGATGCTGCCGCCCTCTTTTTCACAAGGAGGATGACCATGAAACTGTTTGATATTATGAAGAGCTTTACCAAAGTAATGCCACCGGAGGACGTTGACCTAATCGTGTGTGATGAGCACGCGAATCCCGATGCCCGCGACTTTGAAGTAGTCCGATTCTATAAGAAGGGCTCCCTGCTTAAGCACGAATACATTGCAAAGGGCTCCTGTGACGCTGAGCGCTTTATTGACCACTTGGAGAATGAGCCTTCTGCATGGGAGCTGGCACCCGAAAGCGGCTATTACTTCCTGGACTACTGCCCGGTCGAAAAGCGCCTGAAGTGGTTCCCGGACAAGATCAACCCGCTTGACTCACTGTATGTGATCATAGATCCGCTTGATGACCCGGGAGAATAAAGCACATATACGAAGGAGACAACCTATGAAAGAATTGTCGATAGACCTGGAGACTTACAGCGACATTGATATCTCCAAATGCGGAGCATACAAGTACGCTGAGTCTGATAATTTTGAGATACTGCTGTTCGGTGTCTCTGTGGATGGCGAACCGATCAATGTATATGACCTTGCCTGCGGTGATGAGATCCCGGAAGACATCCTCGCAGCACTTTCTGATGAGACTGTTACCAAGTGGGCTTTCAATGCGTCCTTTGAGCGCATCTGTCTGTCCAACTGGCTGAAGCGTTACCACCCTGAGTACTTCACCGGCTACAGCATACCGGAAGATCCTGCCAGTAAGTATCTGGACCCGGCATCATGGAAATGTACCATGATCTGGTCAGCTTATATGGGCTTGCCACTTTCGCTTGAAGGTGTCGGTGCAGTACTCAGGCTCGAAGATCAGAAGCTGAAGGAAGGCAAAGATCTTATCCGGTACTTCTGTAATCCCTGCAAGCCTACAAAGGCGAACGGTGGCAGAACCCGTAATCTCCCGGAACATGATCCGGAGAAGTGGGAACGCTTCAAGTTTTACAACCGGCGTGATGTTGAAGTGGAAATGGCTATCAAGAAGAAGCTTGCAAACTACCCTGTTCCCGATCAGGTCTGGGATGAATACCATCTTGATCAGGAAATCAATGACAGAGGCATCGCCCTGGATATGACGGTCGTGGATAACGCTATTGCGATTGATGAAAAGGCACGTGAAGAGCTGACCGCTGCCATGCAGGATATCACAAACCTCGATAACCCCAACAGTGTGCAGCAGATGAAGGAATGGCTTTCAGATAATGGGGTAGAAACAGAGTCGCTGGATAAGAAGTCTGTAAAGGAACTTATCAAAACAACGGATGAACAGCATGTGCAGGATGCCCTGCTGCTCCGTCAGCAGCTTGCCAAGAGCAGTGTGAAGAAATACCAGGCGATGCAGAACGCTGTCTGCAAGGACGGCAGAGCCCACGGCATGTTTCAGTTCTATGGAGCCAACCGCTCCGGAAGATGGGCAGGCCGTCTGATCCAGTTGCAGAATCTTCCTCAGAACCACCTGCCTGATCTCGAACAGGCACGAAATCTTGTCTGTAGTGGTGACTATGAGACGCTGGATCTGCTTTATGACTCGGTACCGACAGTATTATCGGAGCTGATCAGAACAGCCTTCGTACCTCGTGATGGTTATAAGTTCGTTGTATCCGACTTCTCAGCCATCGAAGCACGTGTCCTGGCTTACCTTGCCGGTGAAGACTGGCGCTCGGAAGTATTCGCGAACGGCGGCGATATCTATTGCGCTTCAGCATCCAAGATGTTTAGGTGCAAGGTTGAAAAGCATGGTGAAAACAGTCACCTGCGGCAGAAAGGCAAAATCGCAGAATTGGCTCTTGGTTACGGTGGCGGCGTGGGTGCCCTGAAAAGTATGGGGGCTTTGGAGATGGGCCTACCTGAAGAAGAATTGCAGCCGCTTGTGGATTCCTGGCGTGCTGCCAACCCTATGATTACAACCTTCTGGTGGGATATTGACCGGGCTGTTAAGACCGCCATCAAGCAGCATACCAAGACCTCAGTGCGCGGGATCCAGTTCTTTTATAAGAGCGGTATGCTGTTCATCCAGCTTCCTTCCGGTCGCAGGCTCTCATATGTTAAGCCCCGCATCGGAGAAAACCAGTTTGGCGGCGAATCCGTAACTTATGAAGGTGTCGGATCCACAAAGAAGTGGGAACGAATTGAATCTTACGGTCCGAAGTTCGTTGAGAACATCGTGCAGGCCATCAGCCGCGACATCCTCTGCAATGCTATGAAGACCCTCCGGCACAGCTTTATCGTAGGACACGTGCATGATGAATTGATCATCGAATGTTGTCCTAGTGTTGACCTGAAGGCTGTATGTGAGCAGATGGGAAGATCCCCGGCGTGGATGTCGGATATCTTACTTAGAGCTGACGGGTACGAAACCATGTTTTACCGCAAAGACTGACATCATAATAGCGGCTCACGGTGTAGTGCCAGTGAGCCGCTTTGCTTATCTAAACTAGAATTTATTTTAAGCTATCACGTTTTACCTTCTTAAGCCTTACTATCATTACCATAGGAATTTCTTTGTTGGTTTTAAAACATTCTTCATAAAATCCATCAATGACAAATCCA
>Ga0265301_10003016_pt1 | contig 18413 bp, 20 predicted proteins | sample AusTroGonzalo_MG_2_FD_193488 | JGI IMG/M metagenome (GOLD analysis project Ga0265301, IMG submission 193488) | Bovine rumen microbial communities from tropical cattle in Woodstock, Queensland, Australia - Gonzalo_04 | ecosystem: Host-associated > Mammals > Digestive system > Stomach > Rumen ... | reverse complement strand
TTACTACCGGTAGTTCAACATAAGAGGTAATTAATGAAAATTCAAATTGCTCAAAATAATGAATTTATTGAGGTTATTCCTTCAATTTATAAAGATATGGAAAAACCCCCAAAATTCATATTTAAAAGCCCAAATTCTCAAGACTGTTTAAACTTCATGTTTGGCGGTAACAATATATTTGAAGCGGTTTGTAACTGTTTTATAGGGTTTGAAAACAAAATTGAACTTTATAACGGTGATAAACCTATTGAATATAATACATATAGAGAATTTGTAAATGTAGGGGTATCCGGTGACATTGCTTTAATACATAACGAATGTATGAATGCGGTTGCAAACCGTTTAACAACCATGATAAACGAGGCACACCTTACAGAAAAAAAGTCGCAATTGCCTACGAACTCTACCAAAAAGGGGCAAGAGGAACAAACGACTACCCAAAAAGATACAGATACAAAAAAACAATAGCAGGAACACCCAAAAACCCGATTGCTATTGACACATACGAAAACCTTTATAAATGCCTGGATGATGAATTTTTTCGGATTTTAGGCATTTATTCATGGTTTAAAACAGGTTTATTAACGGTTGAAATTGCCGATTTGCCTTACAAGTACGCAATAGGGCTAAAGTATTTGATTGATTATAACGAAGCACAAAGATTAAGGATTATTTAATGGCTAATTCTGATGGGCAAGTACGTATAGAAGTTGTTTCAAATTTTGATGAAGTGGCTAAAAGTGCGGATACTTGTGAGAAAAAAGTAAATAATTTCAATGTTTCAGGATTAGAAAACAGCTTTAATGCCCTTGATAAGTCCTTAAATGACCTATCCGCTCAATTTGCGAACTTTACAAGACCGGTACAACAAGATGATAGTGCATTAAAAGAGCTTGAAAACACCGTTAAGGCTCAATATGAGCAAATAGAAAAGTTACAACAAGGTTATAACGATTTAGCAGGGCAATTAAATGCCTTAAAAAATCCTATCGATGAAAACGCTAAAAAATTAAACAATCTAGGACAATCATATAATACCGCTTTTCTTGCTCAAGAAAAACTTTTTAGAGCTACAAACGTTACTAAAAGTTTTCACGATACATCAAGTGCAGTAGGGGAAGCGGTTCAAAGAATGAAAGAGCTCGCTTATCAAGGCAATACTAATAGTCAAGAATTTAAGAATCTAACTCTATATGTTAATGAAGCTAATGCAAAAATAAAAGAAGCTAATAGCGTTGTAGACAAAGCAACCGGAGGTTTTGCCAACCAATCAAACGGAATGCAAAGCCTTATTAGTATGGGTAAAACCTTAATTGGTGGTTATGTTGGCATTCAAGGAGCAATAAAAGCCTTCAACTTCTCTATGGAAAGTGTTGAGGCTTACAGAACACAAGAAAGAGCAATCAATAGCCTTAACATATCATTAAAAAATGCCGGTGTGTATACTGATGAATATTCTACACACTTACAACAATTAGCAAGCGATATACAGAGTTATTCTAACTACGGGGATGAGGCAATATTAAAAGCTCAAGCAGTTGCACAAGCTTTTATGGGAGCTGTTCCTATAACCGATGAATTGACAAAGGCGGTTGTTGATTTTGCGGCGGCAATGGATATGGATTTAGAACAAGCCTTTACGCTTGTTTCAAAGTCTATCGGTTCAAATACAAACGCATTAAGCCGTTATGGTGTTGAACTTGGTAAAGGAATGACCGAAAGTGAGAAAATGTCGGCTATTGTTAAGCAATTAGGCGATAGATACAAAGGGCAAGCCGCGCAAATGGCAGATGCCAACACACAACTAAAAAATTCTATAGGTGATTTAAAAGAAGCTTTCGGAAGTTCCTTAAATGGTTATGTATCAAACTGGCAAAACGGCATGCGCACAATGGTGCAAGCTACAACTAAATTTATAAACTCAATTCGTGTTATGCGTTCAGATATAGCCGGATTGAATATGCAAGAATTAACCCAACGTTACCAAAAAAATGCTGCTGTTATTTCCCGTATGGAAGGATCTAATTATTATACTAAAGGATCAGGGCTTTTAATGAAGACCGAAAAAATGGCAGACCAAAAAGCTATTCTTTATCAAATGAAGGCACTTAGAGACCAGGCAAAAAGCGCGCCAAAAGTAACCCCTATTAAAATTTCTGATGTTGGGGGCGGTAGTGTTTCCGGCGGTGGCGGTAGCCGTGGTGGTCATTCTTCCGGCGGTGGTGCAACTGCTAAAAGCGCAGGAGCAATAAAAGATGCCTTTGAACAAGCTCAACAACAAGCACAACAGGCGGAAAAAGCTTTTAAATTAGCTTTATATCAATCAGGGGGAAATATTACCCCTAATGTGTTAGCCGCAAAACAGAAATTTGAAGAAACAAAAACAACAGTTGAAAACGTTCAAAAAGCGTTTGATAATATGACAGCTTCAAGCAAGTCTAATTTTGAACAACTCAATTATAACTTGCAGCAATCAAGAGAAAAATTGCAAGAACTTGCAAGTGCTGATATTGTAGACCTTGAAGCGGTACGTCAGGCACAATTAGAATACCAAAAATGGCAAGAACAACTAACAACAGTTAATTCATATTTTGAAAAACCAAAAACAAGGGTTCAAGAACTTAATACAGAGATTCAAAAAACAACTGAATTATTGCAACAGTTATATTTTGAAAAGGGGGTTAATAGCGAAGAGTTTATCAACGCTAAAAACCAATTAAAAGAATATCAAGTAGAATTGCAAAATATGAATACTGCTATTAGTAGTAATATTGGCCTTGATTGGCAAAATATATCAAATTCTATACGCTCAAACCTTACAAGTGCGTTAACAACCCCTTTACAACAGGGAGAAAGTGCTTTCCAACGTTTAGGAACAATCGGCTTGAATGTTGTTCAAATGGTAGGGCAAGCAATAATTAAAAACTTACTTGAACAAATTAGCCTAGAAAAAACTTTACAAGCTATTAAAGCGGCAAGCAAAGCCTTTGGTTCTATCTTTGGTTTTGGAGGTGGTGCGACAAGCGCTATCGCAGGAGTAGCCGCCGCAAATGGTCAAGTTTTTCAAAATGGCAATGTTATCCCTTTTGCTAAAGGTGGAGTAGTTGATAAACCTACAATATTTCCTATGGCTAACGGTGGAACTGGTTTAATGGGAGAAGCCGGAGCGGAAGCGGTTATGCCTTTACGCAGAATGTCAAATGGCAGGCTTGGAGTTGAGGCAGAAAATACAGGCGGGAGCGGTAATTCTACAGCCGTTAATGTTAATATTTATAACCAATCAGGGGCAAGCGTTGAAACACGCAGAAGAGACGATGGTTCGATGGATGTATTCATTCGTAAAGTAAATGAAGCTTTGGCTTCTGAACGTACTTCAAGCGGTTTCAGAAGTGCTTACTCTCGTGAGGATACAAAAGGAGTTCAAGCGGTTTAATGATTAAATGGAAATGGGGAAAACCTTTAATAGATGGATTTAGCAACAAACCGCAAAAGGGCTTTAGTGAGTTAACACCTGATGCCGGAATTCCTTTTAGGCGGTTACGGTTTAGCGATATTCAAGACTTAGCAACATGTAATTTTATTCTTGATAGAACAGATTACATCCGCTTTATGAGTTGGTATAAGTACGAATTGCGGCAAGGAACATTACCTTTTCAAATATTTGATTGCCGTTATGGGATAGAACGCACAGCTAGGCTTATTGATGATGTACCGCAATATGATACTAATTCGAATTATTATAATCTAAGTTTAGCTATTGCTTTTGAGTCAAGCGTTGAAACTTTTGATTGGTTTCTTGTTGTTAATGAAAATGATCCGTTAATAGTAAATGACAATGATAATTTGCTTGCAGGGGTTGAATTAAGGTTATAATGGCACAGAGATATTTTGAACTCGATAAAAACAGTTTTTCACGATATTTAGGACGTGGGATAAGTCTTTGTATTGAATTATCGCATAGTTTATGGGATGATAAATACTATTTGATAAACGATACAAAACCCCTTGAACTTGATGGGGTTACTTATCAACCATTCCCTTTTGATATTGTTTTGCCATCGCAAACAGAAAAGCAAGGAACACAAATTATAATATCAAACGTGCAGAATTTAGCCGCCAATCTTATTCAACAGACGGTTAGCAGTAATGAAAACATAATATTGCAATTATACGTTGTTAACCGTGAAATGGAAATAGCTGAAAAATTTGATAAAGGCTTATTTGAGATATTTGCACCCCAAATAACGAACGATGCAATAAGTGCAACGATAAATTTAAGACACAGTTTTAATATAAATTGCGGTTCAATGAGATACAATAAGCAATTATTCCCGAATTTGTTTTTATAGAGGTTATAAACGCTATGAATTATTTAAAATACTTCCAAAATGACAGATATAAAAAGGGTGAAAATGATTGTTGGACTTTAGTTCAAGATATTTTTTCAGATGAAAAAGGGATTAAGCTTCCTGATTGTCCTATAATGATAGATTATAGCCCATTTGAAAGTAAGTTAAAATCTAATTTAAAATATATTGTTCTTGAAAAAGCAAAAGAAGGATGTTTAATACATTTCAGAAACGGGAAAATTGAGCATATAGGCTACGCTATAAACGATAAACAATATATTCACAAGACGTTTTCAAGGGTTGAGGTTTCAAACATCCCTAAAAACGCTATAATTTACGAGGTTCAAGGGAATAAAGCATAATGATTAAAATAGTTCATAGATGTATGACAGATAGCAAATTATCCTTTAAAAATTGGGATAATCATTTAGCTTTATTTCACTTAAAAGAGTTTAAGAATGCGAAAGAGGTATATTTAAACGGAAAACCGCTTAAATGGTATCATATATTTAAAAAAGGTGATTTAATTGAGGTTATAGACAGGCCAGAAGGTATTATTGCCGCTTTTGGTGCAATAGGTGCAGCTATTTTAAGCTCTGTGGGTGTTACGGCAGCGGCAACATCGACAGTGGCAATCGTAACCGGGCTTGTAGCTTCAACTTTAGCTTCTGCTGCTTTAAGTTTTGGAGTGTCTTTTTTAAGCCGGGCCCTAGCAGGTAGAGCAGGGGCGGGGGCTTCCACAACTCAAAGGAAAGAATATTCCTCAACTACTCAACCTGAATTGAAAGGGGCTAGTAATGATATATCAGATGACATTGTTCCGGTTGTATTTGGACGAACTCAACAAACTCCTTCTTATGCTCAAACCCCTTACAGATTAGTTCAAGACGGGTCAAGCACAAACAAATATAGACAATATTTTATTGCTAATTATAACAACGTTGTATATTCAGATTTTAAGCTTGGGGAAACAAGTGTAAATGAATATTCCGTTGATTATTTAGATATTCAGCAAGTAAGCGGAAGTAATAATTTTATCGGTTATGAGAATTGCAAAGCGATAAGCGTTGATGAAGAATTATCATATAATGCAGATGAAACAGTAAATCAATCATCTAATTATAGTTATAACGTATCTGTAAGCGCTAATAGTGTTACTTTAGGTTATCAAATTAAATTTACTAATGTAGATATTGATAAATTTGCTTCTAAAGGGTTTCAAACGATTGTAACCATCCAAAAAGAAGTTTCCGGCGTTACAGTAACGGCAACTCTAGAGAATGAATTCACGGTAACCGCTAATCAGTTAACACAAAGCGGAAATGATTATATATATAATGGTTTTTATACTTGGAGTAATGGTGGAAACACATTATTAGATTATATTGTATCGGTTCAAATCGCGCCAAACACACAAACGAGAGGTAACCAAACTGAAATTGATAATGAATTAGATGTCGTTTTAGTGTCTGAAAGCGTAACCGCGGGAAATTATTCTAATAGTGTTACTCTGAATACATCAATTAACAATTACCTAGGTTCTATGAGTGAAGTTCTCAATACTTCCCCGGATAATTGTACTGAAATAGATGTAATAATAGGTTTCAGTCAAGGACTTTATAAATTAAATAAAAATACTGGTGAACGTAAAAGCAGAAATACCACAATCGAAATAGAATATAAGCAAGAAGGCGGCCAATGGCAACCTATCTCAAACGCAAGCGCCTTATATATTAGGGATGTTAGCGGGAATAAACAACCTTTATCAAGTTCTAGTACAACCGTTAGCGGTTCTCAAGTTACCGTTTACAGTCCAAAAGATCTAAATGTAGCAGACCAATTATTTTTCCGTCCAATTGGTTTTGAATTGCCGGCAGGGAAATATATTGTAAGAGTTAGAAGCGCTGATTTTGCGGTAAAATCAAATTATGATGTCGGTTATCCGAATTGCGCAGAAATCCAATTTAGATGCCCTGGGGATGTTGTAAACCCTATTGTATTACCTCAAGTTAATCAAATAGCTTTTGAGGCAACGGCTTATAAAGGTTTGTCGGGAACGTTAAAGAAATTTAATTATATAGCAGAAGCTTTGATTCCAATATGGAACGGCACAGACTGGAACACACGAACTAAAACCTCTAACCCGGCGGCGGTTATTCGTTATTTGTTGACAGATGATAGCGTAAACCCACGAGCTGAAAGCGTTAACCATATTGATAATGATAGTTTAATTGAATATTATAACTGGTGCGAGCAATCTGGTTATAAAGCTGATGGGGTTATAGCTGAGGCCTGTAAAATAGGTGAGGTTATAAACGCTATATTACAGAATTCACAAACTGCAATGATACCGCTTTATAACGGTAAACATACATTTGTAACCGATAAACCGAATAAAATACCTATAGGATTGTTCAACATGCACAATTCTTGGAATTTTAAATGGACACCAAATGTAGGACGACAAACAGAAGCAATAAGAGCTTCTTTTGTTGAAAATGACGATTGGACAGAGGATGAGTTAACCCTATATTGGTATAATGGGCAAGTAAACGATGAACCGGAAGCAGGGAAAACGGATTTAGATTATGAACTTGTAAAAAAAGAATACAAGTATGTATGCGACCGTGCAAGCGTTCGAAAGATTGTAGCCTTCGAGCTTGAAACAATTCAAACAAAGCGTAATCAATTTGAATTTGATGTAAACCTTGAAGCAATGAATATGATGTTACTCGATAGGGTTTATATTTCAAATACTGCTAATATGCAAAATGAAAGCACTGGTTTAATAAAGTCGGTAATTACTCAAAACGGTAATTTAACAGGATTTGAGCTTTATTCAGATGTTGAAATTCCTGAAAATGCAAAAATCGTTATACGGTCACTTGATTACACTAATGAAAAAGCGGTTATTAACATTTACAACGTTTTAAACTCCGGATTAAATTACATTGTAAACATAGAACCGGTTGTTTATGATGGGATTGTAAAAGGTGCAGGGGATATAACAGGCATTCAAGATACTTGGCATTATGACGGTGATTTATTCACTTTAGGGCAAGATACTATATATGATTGTACCGTTACCGATATAAAATATAATGACGACGGAACGGCAACAATAACCGCTAGGGATTACGGATTTAATGACAGTTCAACATAAAAGGATAAAAAATGTTAGATTTTAAAGATAAAAAATTTTTAGAGCTAGACAGATTAAAATATAACCTACATTTACGTAGTGAAAACGTACCGGCAAGAAAATTTGATTGGATAAATCCGGAAATGGCTGATGGTGTTCCTATTTTTGCACGTCAAGCGGTTTCAATGTCTGATCCGAATGTTAGAGCAACATTTAATAATTTTGCGGTTATTATGAATAAAAAAGCGGGGTATCTTGCAGGAGATATACAACGTAAATATGCCGACACGATACAAGAAGAGGTCAAAGAAAAATATAAAGAATTTGACCGGTTGAATAATATAGAAAGCCTTTATACTGACTTAATGGCAAGTTGTGCAGGGTGGGGTAATACTTATACCCTTTGTTATATCGATAAACCGAAAGATGAAGAAATAGGGGAAGATGTAACAAGTCTTAGTTATCCTGTTAGATGTAAAGAAGTTCAAGCGTGGAATGCACGCATTAAATACGATGATAACGGAGAACCAGAAGAGGCTGACGTTTACGAAGAGGACGAAAAAGAAAAACGCATAAAATTATATGAATACGATAAAATATATGTGCGTGAATACCGTTTAACAAAGTCCGGTAGGGTTGAAGAGTTAATTTCGGAAACAAAACATGGATTTACAGAAATTCCGCTTGTGGAATGGAAAAACAACAAATTAAACCGTGGGAATTCACAAAATGCCGTTACTCTAATGGATGCTTACGACCGCTTAATGTCTGATAATATTACAGAATGGGCAACATTTAGGCAAGCATATTTACTTTTAAAGGGTTTAGGGCTTATAGATGAAGAAACAAAAGGCACAATGCAAAAGACCGGGGTTATTGTTTCACCTACGGAAACAGGAGAAGCAAGATTTATTACAAAGGATGTAAACCCTGAATTTGTCAAATATATAACGGAAAAGACTTGGAAAAGTATATGGATTGTAGCAGCAAGTATTGACCCAGAAGCCTTGGGAAGTCTAACAAGTGCTACAGCTTTTCAAATTATGCAAATGTACGCTAATATGGAGCAAGATTGTAAGTTCACAGAGCAGCAATGGATGAAATCCCTTGAATATCTTGATAGAATACTTAAAAGCTATTGGACAGGGCTTGATATTAAGAGTGTAGGGGATTATTCAACCTATGATATCGATTATCAGTTCATACGTACAATGCCAAAAGATGAAATGACCATCTTAAAAGACTTACGACAAGCAGGCGGTATGTTGCCGAATGCGGAAATATTGAAGCGTAGCGGATACGATGATGCAACAGCAGAAACACTTGCAAAAGATGCAGTAAATGAGAATTACGATGCAATACCTAATATATAAAAAGAGGTTTTCTAAAAAATACTCTTATCGGGCAATATAAGTAAGAAAATACTATAAAGAAATTGCCTACTACATTGTATAAGGAATTATTATCATATAAATAATCCATACGGATGCCGCATATCCCTAATAGTATTGTTATAAAAGCAAATATTGCACCGTAAAAGAACCATATAAAACCTAATAAATCAATAATATTATTTTTCATAGGGATATTATAACATAAAATCGCAAAATGAAAGAACCATCAAATAAAGATATTAAAAAAGAAAAACAATCAGAGCTTGATAAAATTGCCGAAACAAACGCAAAATGTGTGGCAGGGTATCAAACTATAAGAAAGACTGTTTACAATAATATATCCGATGGTGATTTGGTTAAAATGAATAAATATGTGTATACTGAATATAGCAAGGTGTACACAGGCTTAAAAGGTATGATAATAGATGCCTTGAACGATGCGAAAGACAAAAACGTTAAACTTGTTGAAAAATTACTTGATGAGAGTTTACCTCCGGCAAAACATTATGAAGTTTTACCAAAAACCGCCCCATTTAAGTACACAAACAGGGTATTTACTGAAAAATCAGTAAGTGTAAGAAGTCAAAAAGCGGCGGATACAATTACAAAAATCATAGCTGACGGCAGAAACGACGGATTAGCGATAAAAGATATTCAAAAAAAAATTGATATTGTTATGGGTTTTCGTGATGCACAAGGCAGATACACCGATAAATCAAAGGCATTGATTGAGGCGGGTAAATTCACACACCGTAACGGCTCAATATATGAAACATACCGTATAGCAAGAACCGAAGTAATGCGAATGAATGCTTTCGCTAAATATGATATGTTTAATGAAATGAAGAGCAAATATTCAAATATGCGGTTAAAACTTAAGGCAACGATTGACGGACGGGAAAGAACTCAATCTAAGGTCATGGATGGATTTATTTCAACTGCAAGCGGTTTATATATGTACCCTGATGGTATATATTACCGTTTAGGATCTTCCCCGGCTCAATGGTGCATAAATGATAGAGAAACGCAATATATTGTATTTTTGAATGAAGAGGAATTAAAAAACGAGTGTAAACGATTGCAAGAGCAAGCGGAAAAAGTAAAAACAATAGCAAAATGAATAAAAAAGTAGCGATTTTAGGAAAACTTAACACAAAATTTAAAGCCCCTTTTGAAAGCCCTGATTGGGATATATGGGGCATAAACAAAAGAGAATGGGAAAATCCGACACATAGAGTAGATTTATGGTTTGATTTACATTTTGAACCGTTTTCAAAGGGGCAAGACTTCACACGTGATAACTTCCCTTTTGAAGAAATAGAAAACATGATTGGCGGGCATTACTTCAACAATACCGTATCTTATGTTATAGCTTATGCAATCTTAAATGGTTATAAAGAGATTGCTTTATATGGTATGAGGTTTGAAACCCCGGCAGAACGAAAAATAAAACAGTATGAAAACGTAAGAGAGCTTATATTTTTTGCTAAAGGGAAGGGAATTAAAATAACCGCCCCTTATGATGAGGTAATGACGGCGGAATATCCTCAATATACAAAAGAATATGTAGCAAATAAACCTAAATGATTTATGAATATAATTTATTGTCATGATAACAAACTTAATAACCTTTTAAAACGTTCTAAAGAGAGCTTTTTATATTATAATCCGGATGTTAAATTTTACGAGATTACAGAGGATAAAGAAGGATTATTAAACGAATTTACAAACGAATTATGCGGGTTTACGCACGTAACAAAGGCTTGTTTCTTGAGGTTATTAATCCCAAAAATATTCCCGGAATTAGACAGAGCATTGTATATTGATTGCGATACTCTATGTTTGGGCGATATTACAGAGCTTTACAATACAGATTTTGAAAATAACTATTTAATAGCTTGTAGAGGTCATAAATATTCAAATGTACAAGCTAGGCAATTAGGGCTCCCTTATTACGTTATTTCCGGCATGATGATGTTTAATATCCCTTTAATGAATAAAGATGATTATTTTGAACAGATTCTAACAAACTGGAAAGGAGCAATAGGAAAACAGGAACCTTTTTCAGCAGATGAAACGGTTATAAACTGGTGCTTTCACGATAAAATTAAGGTCGTGAATGAAAAATGGAACTATTGCTTTAACAGAAATTACGGTAGGAGAAGTGTTTTAAACCCTAAAATTTTACATTTTTGCGGTGAAAATAAAAGAGGGATGTTTACTTATAAATATGCTTAATTACAATGATACTTTAATAATTTTTGGTCGTAGCACTTTTATTAACGAAATTGCGGATTATATCCCTGATTTATGTAAAAAATATCATACAATGGGATGTAATTATTTTGTAAACTCATTCCCTCAAGTGGAATATGTCATATTTTATGATGATTTAGTTCCAGAAGTACAACCACAACACAGAATTATAACAAATATCAAGTATTCAAAAGATACTAACGCAAAAAGTTATAACTTGTTAAATACTCATGGAAATTGTGAGCTTTACAACGTTAATAAAGATTTTAAATTCTCAACGAAACCGGATACCCTTCACATGTGTATTCATACTCCATCAATAGGTATGAATTGGGCATATTTAAAAGGGTTTAAAAACATTGTTTTAGCCGGAATTGATTTGAATTCAAATAACCAACATTTTGATTATAAAACGACACCAGACCAAAACGGGCATACTTTATGTAATAAAGCCTTACCGACAGCAAGAAGGCATTTAAAAGAAGTAGCTATAAAGGTTTTAAACGTTTATCAACTTAACCCAAATAGCGATTTAGATTTACCGAAAATAAAATTAGCGGATTTGTTGTAAATCCGAAGCAGTAACAAATAAGGAGTATTTTTATGACAGAATTAGACGGTGGTGCTAATGCTGACGTGCAAACAAATACGGCAGGAGAAGGCACAAACGCAAACGAAAACGCACAGGATGGAAGCGGGCAAAATGACATCCAAAAACAATTTGACGATTTAAACGCTAAGTTTGAAACGTTGTTAAAAGAGAGCAAAGGTAAAGATAGTAAAATTTCTCAACTTCTTAAAGAGAAAGAAACTCAAGACCTAGCAAGCAAGACGGCAGAAGAACAGCTTGAATATTACCGTAATCAAACGGCACTATTTGAGCGTAAAGAAGCGTTTAGGCAGTCATTTAAAGAGGTTGGTTTAAACCCTGATGAGTTTATGGGGATAGTGGATGAAAAAGACCCAGCTATACAAGCGGGTAAATTTGCAGCACTTTTAAAAGCTCAAAAGGAAGAGAGTGCAAAAACCGCACTCGAAAAATTTAAAGCCGATGAACTTAAAAAAATCGGGGGCGAACCAAAAATAAAAGACAAAATAGTTAAAAACAATACAAATAATGCTGATAAAAACAATTTTTTAAGAGGCATAGCAGAATAACCATATAGCCAAAACGGGTGGAATGGTTGAAAAATAGTAATAATAAAAATAGGAGATTTAAAATATGGCAATAATTAACAGAACCAATGCAGCAGGTTTAATACCTGTAGAATATTCACGTGAAATCTTGCAAGAATTACCGCAAGAGTCCGCATTTTTACGTTTAGCACGTAGATTACCTAATATGTCAAGAAAAGAAGATAAAAGACCTGTTTTAAATTCTTTACCGATGGCATATTTCGTAAACCAATCATCAGGCAATACTGGAGATGATGATATAGGAATTAAAACAACTACCCAAATGGAATGGGGAACATTAACACTAACAGCAGAAGAAATCGCTTGTATAATCCCTGTTCCTGAAAACGTTTTAGCCGATGCAGATTATGACATGTGGGCTGAAATCGTTCCACAAGTTAGAGCAGCATTCGGTGTTGTAATCGATAAAGCGGCTTTCTTTGGAGTAAATAAACCATCCTCATGGCCAACTGCTATTGCTCCTGCTGCAGTAACCGCAGGAAACACAATAGCAGTAGGTACAAATACCGACCTTGCAAGTGATGTTATCGGTGTTGGCGGTTTAATGAATTTAGTTGAAGAAGACGGTTTCAACGTAAACGGTTTTTATGCTGCTAATACAATGAAAGCTCAATTAAGAGATTTGAGAGACGCGGTTAAAAACCCTATTTTCTTACGTTCATTGACTGAAACAGAACCTGACAGATTGTTAGGAGAACAAATTTACTTCGATAGAAACGGAAATTTTGATACTGACGATTACTTGATGATTGCAGGTGATTGGAGTAAAGCTGTTTACGCTATCAGAGAAGATATCGAATACAGATTATTAACAGAAGCTACAATCATAGACCCATCAACAAAGAACGTGGTATATGCTTTAGCTCAACAAGATATGGCGGCAATGAGATTTAAAATGAGATTAGGTGTACAAGTTGCAAACCCTGTTACACGTGCTAACAGCACATCTGCAACACGTTACCCGTTCTCTGTTTTAACTCCAGGAAGTTCAACATAGTTAATAAGCGGATGATTATATTAAGAGAGGGTTTATAACCCTCTCTTTTCGTAAGGAATAAAGGATTTTAAAAAATGGCAAATATAAAAGTTAGGGATTTAGCAGAAACTCTAAATATTACTACTGATAATAAGTTAATGGTATTGACGAATGACTCAAGTAATCAAGTGCAAAATATTACTTTTGAAAATTTAATAAGTAATTTAAATTCAACTGATAATTATAATAAAATTACAATTGGAACAGACGGGAAATTATATGTTGACAATTCACCGACTGGTGTTGTTCCTGATACATACCAATATGTTAAAAACCTTGTTGTTAACGCGCAAGGACAAATAACATCGGTTGAACAAGGTGAACTTGCGCCCGCAGATCAAACGTATAACCCGGAAAGTACAAATGCACAAAGCGGGGTAGCGATTGCAGGCGCACAATTTGAAGAAATGGCTAATAAAGTCACCACTATATCGAGTGATAGTACAAATACGCAATACCCAAGCGCTAAATGTGTTTTCGATAACCAATACGGAATAACACAAACTATTTTAAGTAAATCTTGGAGCACTAGACAAAATGTTGGTACATCTAGTGCTTTACAATCATTTTGTAAAGCTGAAAACAAAATTTATGCGTTGAATACGTATGGTTATATATATGTAAGCAATGATGGGATCAATTTCGAGAGTACACCAATCGCAATAATCAAAATAAATAATCAAACTGTAACGAATTGGTCTTGTATGGATTACTCCATAACAGAAGAAAAATTTGTAGCTTTAACTCTTGACGGTTATTATACAGAATCGACAGACGGTGTAACATGGTTAGAACCTACAACTACTATTTTCAGTTCTTTAAGTTCAAGTTATAGCCCAATGGACGTTAAATATAATTCAGATGATGGAAAGTATTATATCATTACTAAAAATGGTTATATATATACAACTCAAGATTTTTCAAGTTTTTCAAGTTCTGATAACAGTATAGGCACTGGTGATTGGTGTTCTTTAGCTTATTATAATAGTAAATGGGTTGCTTGTACACATGGGACAACTATTGCATATTCCACAAATCCGTTAAGTTCAAGCTATTGGACAACTGAAACTTTAGTAGGGCAGGGATTAAGAGAAGTTTATTATGATGAAAATTCTGAAAAATTTTACGCATTAAATGTTGATGGAAAATTATTTTACTCCGATGATGGTGAGACGTGGTCAACTAGTAATTATTATGAATATCCTGGAGTTAATTTAAACCTTCAATCAGATCACACATCTTTAATATTCGATAAATATATTATGATAGGTGGGGCAAGTGGTTATTATCAAACATTATCAGTAGAAAATTACACTTCTAATATAGTTAAAGGTTCAGACATTCCAATAACATCCAATAATTTTGACGGCCAGTGGGTGTATAGCTCATTGACGTTGTTATCTGGTTCTGCTCCGACAAGCGACCAAACTGTATCGCTTTCTTCATATTTGCCAAATGATGGTTATAATTACGAGGTTCTAATTACTGGAGAAATTTCAGTTACAAACACATCCGGGAAATGGGTTTATTTGTCTGTACAGAGCGATATAATAACCTCTCCGTTGTTTATGCTTCAAGAACGGACAAATAGCGCATTGACTGTTCATGATGCAAGCACTTTAATAATTCCGGTAGGACAGAATAGAAGTGTAACCATTGGCGCTGAGGCTTCGAACGCAGGGAGCGCTAATATATATGCTTACGGTTACCGCAGAATTGGAACTAATCTATAGGGGGGAATTATGGAATACTACGCAATTATACAACATAATAAACTAATTGGGAAAAGTCAATGTCCGTGTACTGGTGAAGATATATTCAGTATTGAGATTACTGAAGATATATATAATGATATTGAGCATTATATATATAAAGATGGTGAAATTATTATTAATACTCATTATGAAGATGAACAAGCTAAAAGAAGAGAGCAAGAATTTTATAAAGAATTCTTTAATACTTCTTTGGGTTGGATAAGACGTAAGCCAACGTTGGCGGATGGTTCACAAGATGATTTTATTAATAACGATTTACCCTTATTAGCGATTGCTTTAATAAGCGGAGGAAGTCCAGTATTACCGATTGCTTACAAGTTGCCAGATTTTACAAAAGAGTTAACAACCAAATACATGGAGAGTTTACAAGTTAAAAACCAACCGATAACAGCGCAATTCATTAACGAATGCTCAAGGGTTAAAATGGCTGATTTTATTGGAGGTTAACAACATGTATATTCAAGCATTACAATTTATACGTGAAGCATTGGGGATGGGGTAATGGAAAAAGAAGCAATTTTAAAATATGCGCCATGGTTGGCGGTAGCAATGGCATTTTTTATGCAATATAACCTATTTGTAACTCCGGTACAATTAGAAAAAACACACCGGGAAGTTTTGGAAGAAGTTAAGGCAGATTATGCCTCAAAAGAGGTTATGAATAGGTTAGAGACACAATTCAATAGTATGAATTATAAAATCGACGAAATTTATAAAATGTTGAACAAAAAAGGGGGTATCTAATGAAATTTTTACATCCAATTAAAACTTTAACAAAGGCAATTGTTAAGCGCCTTATTAAGGAAGCAATCGAAGAAATGCCAGAAATCAAAAAACAGGCTTTAAACCTTTATGAAGAACACAAAGACGAACTTTTTCAACAGGTTAAAAACCATGTTAAAACTGCGATTCAAAATTTTATTGTTAAAAAACTTGATCAGAAAAAATCGTAAATTATTAAAATAACTAACAAGACTAACTAGATGCTTTACATGCGGCGGGGGAAGGGTTCCTTTCTTAATTTAAAGTACCTATTATCATTACACATCTTGATTTTTATTGCTTTTTCCCTCGCCCTTTTTCTTAAAGGTAAATGTTATGAGCGAATTTTTAACAACAAAATCAAGAATAGGACAAACTTCAATTGAAGGTTATTGGTACACGCTTGATAATCAACTATACAAAGATTATGACGGGTGCATATATCTAACACCCCGTAATACTTTCACAGACGGGTATACAATACCCGCAATATTCCATCCGATTGCGGGGGATAACTTTAATCACGACCTTAGAGCGTGCACACAACACGATTACGAGTGTGTGTACCATAAAGCATTGAAGGTTAACTTGTCGATATTCCAATTAAGGCAAATGGAGCTATTACGCTATAAAGGCAATATGACTATTTGTGAGGATATACCGCTAGAATATATTGAAATCGTTGATACGTCATTCAATGATACTAATGCCCGTTTCCGCCGTATGTTAGACTGTTTGGAGAACATGAGCAAATGGCAGAAGGTAATTATTGGCAATGCGGTTAACTTTAATCTTATGTGGTTATTCAGCAAGCGGGAATTACACTTAGATCTAATCTATGATTTCGATTATAACCAATTAATAAAAGGGTTTTAAAATGGTTTTAAATTTCAAAATGAGTGAACTTATTCACTCTGATACAGCGAAAAGATTAAATATAAACAATATGCCGGATGTTAACAGTCTTGATAACCTATTACAGCTTATTTATTTCTGTTTACAACCAATTAGAACAAAATTGAATAAACCAATGATTGTAACAAGTGGTTACCGGTGCAACGTTCTTAATCAAAAAGTTGGCGGTTCTCCGACAAGTGCGCATAAATACGGTAAAGCGTGTGATTTCGTTGTAAATGGCCTGACAGTAGCGCAAATTGTTACATTCATTCGAAATTGCGGTGTACCGTTCACACAACTAATTGAAGAACATGGAAAAAGCGGATGTTGGGTGCATATAAGCTATGATCCAACTAATTTAAAAAAAGAAGTATTAAGATACAAAAACGGAATTTATAATAAAATCTAACTTATTTTACACAAAACCTTCATGAATATTCTTCTTTAAGCCTCGGGGATAACCCCGGGGCTTTTTTATTGGTTAAATCAGTTGCAAGCTTGCCCATTGTGAACGCATTACTAGTTTACATTTTATTACAAATCTTACTCCGGATAGAATTAAAGTAATCGTTAGAAACCTTTGCACAATTAGCTTTTGCGAATTCTAAATCTTTTATAACTTGTTGTGTTTTTTGCAACATCTTATTATTGCTTGCTGTTTTTGGCTTTTTCTGCAAGTAAGATTTTTTTACTTCTTCACTTAGTGAAGCCCAATAAGCACACTTATCCTTTATTTTGTCATTACGTTTTATGCTTTCCGGTACATCTTCAAGAGTAACGGTTTTAGTTTGAATTGTTTTTAAAACAACAACATCTTTTGTTGTTTGTTCTTTATTTTGTTCATGATTATTTGTTATCATCATGAAACGGTCGGAATCCGACTGTTTAGAAAGTTCGTTTTGCGACCGTTCAGAGGTCGGATTTTGAACTTTCGGGGTTAAGAGATACTTGTTGTAGTTACCGTTTACTTTCGAACGTTTCGACTTAATTAGAAGCCCCTCGTTAATTAAATCTTTTATTGCCTTTTTGGTTGCAGTCAACCCAACACCTAGAATATTTGCAATGTATTCTATTGACGGAAACACAACAGATCCATTTGTTTTTTCGTTAAGGTGTGTTGTTAATTCAAGTAAAACCAATTTTGCAACCGGGGTTAAATTGAATTTGTTAAGATTTCTTAATGTTTTTTGCGTAATTTCAAATGCTGAAATGCCATGTGTGGCATGCTTTCTCATGGTTTGCATAAATTCTCTCTCCCTAATTTTTCCAAGATACACTTGCCCCACTTCGTGAATTATGCTACCATGTTTTTGAAAGATTTATAAGTTTTATTTTGATATTGGGTAGCGTTCACAATGTGAAGGCTATTTTTTTTTATTTAATTTTCGTAACAAACCCATGCTTTGTTACTTGATACATGATAACTTTCATGTTTAAATCATGTCAAGTAGATTTTTTACAAAAATTAATGAAGGATAGATAGATGGGAAAATATAAAATCTCTGAATTAGCCCAATTGTGGGGTTGTTCAGTTCCAACGGTTCACAAGAGAGTTGAAAAAGAGGGTTATAAAACTATTCAAGCCCCGGATGAGCAAAACAAAAT
>Ga0265301_10003014_pt1 | contig 18414 bp, 36 predicted proteins | sample AusTroGonzalo_MG_2_FD_193488 | JGI IMG/M metagenome (GOLD analysis project Ga0265301, IMG submission 193488) | Bovine rumen microbial communities from tropical cattle in Woodstock, Queensland, Australia - Gonzalo_04 | ecosystem: Host-associated > Mammals > Digestive system > Stomach > Rumen ... | reverse complement strand
ACACGTCGCCTTCCGCTCATCCGATGACCGGCTCCTCCACCTTCTGCCATTATTGTATGGATTTCATTAGGCGCGTTTACGTCCGTGAAAATCAATTTTTGCCTTAGTGGTTTTTTAGACGATTCTGGTCGAACCATTTTCACCGCCCTTGTTATTGTACGGAGGTTACTGTTCCGCTGGGTTGTTCCGCCTTATCGCTCTGCCTACGCGGCTCTGCTGGGCGGCTCTGTTGGGTTGTCCTGCCTACGCGGCTCTGCTGGGCGGCTAAGGTTCGACGTAGGTCAAGAATTGACCATACGGTTGAACGCTTGACTTTTGGGATAGAGTATGGTATAATTAAATTGTTAGAGGGAAAGGTAGAAATGGGGACTTTATTAATGAGGATGAGAAATCTGTGGCAATAATAGGGATGAGCATTGTGGGATAGAGGTGGGTGATTTTTACTGGAGGCGATAATGATGATAACCGAAACTACTGTTATCGCTGGAATTATAGGCGCTACAGGTACAGCAATTGCTATGGTTATCAAGTCACTATTCTCTCGTAATCAGAATAGAAAAGATTAGCAGGAACATGAGGAAAATCTTTTGAAGATTGCGGCAACAATGAATGGTGTCAATCAGGCGCTTGATGATTTCAGAACAACAGTTAATGAGGGCTTTAACAAAGTTAATGATAGCCTTGATGAATTTAAAGCTGAACAAAGGGAAGTAAATGTGGCATTGCTTCGTCACAATATTACTGACACTTATGAGAACTTTAAAGAAGAAAAGAAGATGCCGAATATCATTTATGAAAGCACAATGAGCTTATATGATAATTATAAGAAGTGCGGCGGCAATAGTTTCGTCGATGAAGAAGTCAACGAAATGAGAGGGTGGACAAAGATATGAAAGATATTATAGGATATGAAAAATTGTATGCGATAACTTCTTGTGGTCGTGTATGGTCTTATAAAAGAAATAAATTTTTATCTTCAGAAAAGGTTAATGGATATGAAAGAGTAACCCTTTGTAAAGATGGAAAACGAAAACATTTCTTAATTCATAGATTAGTTGCCGAAGCTTATATTCCCAATCCAAACAGCTATGATACTGTAGACCATATAAATAATGACAAAACTAAAAATTATGTTAATAATTTATAGTGGATGGGAATGACTGATAATATTAAAAAAGCTCAAAATGAATCAGTTATATGCATTGAATTAAATAAAGTATTTACTTCTCAGATGGAAGCCTCAAGACAATTAGGTATTTCCCAAGGAAATATTAGTATGGTTTTGAAAGGACAAAGAAAAACTGCTGGAGGCTATCATTGGGAAAAGTTCTGAAAAATTTAGATGCTAATATCAGAAAACGTACTTATCAGTAGAACAAATCCCTTCTGACAAAAGGGAAAAGTGTTAATTAAATGAGGAAGGTCTTTTAGAACAGGAGGGATATGAATGGAAATTACTAAAGAACAGTGGGATGAGTTAGTCAATTAGGTAAATGGTTTTCAAACAAAGATTGAAGAGCTTACTAATTAGAACGCGGCCCTTAAAACTGCCAGTGAGCAGAAGCAAGCCGAATATGAGAGCAAGCTGAACGAATGGTAGACTAAAATCAATGATTAGCAAACCACTATTGATACTTTAGCAGCGGCTAAAAATGAGAATAAAGCTGGCGCACAGCCAAAAGCAGCTCATAAAACAGTCAGATTTGACCCTGTCGCTGATAAGTATGTTTTCGATGAGTAAGAGGAGATGATTTAATGGGTAACTTAAGTGCTCACTTCGACTCATCTGAGTTTAACTGTAAAACTTGCGGCCATGCCGCTAATATATCAAATCTCTTAATAAGCCGCCTTGAGGAAATTCATTCAATTATGAAAGCTAAGGCAATTTATATTACCAGTGGCTACAGATGCCCTAATTGTAGCGTTAAAGTCGGTGGATACCGCAATGACGCTCATACAAAGGGAATGGCGGCTGATATTAAGGTTTAGAAACAAGATGGTAGTTACTATACTGCGGAAGATATTGCTGAGGTCGCTGAAAGAGTTGGCTTCGGAGGTATCGGCCTTATGTAGGGCGCAACTCATGTTGATACAAGAGATACTGAACCCTATTCTAACAAACATTGGTTTGGCGATGAAAGAACAGGAAATGATAATATTAAAACCTTCCAGCGCGGCACAGTATTCCCAGGATAGGCTACCGCTAAAAAACAAAAAATAAAACTTTATCTCGATGACGTTCTGCTCATTGAGAAAGAAATTTAACAAAGGAGGAATTTATAATGGCAAGCATTACTACACCAATGGATGCTCAGGCTATTGCTGCTACTCTTACAGAACAGCTTGGCAGACCAGAACTTATTTCAGATTCCGCTCCTATGTGGTGGAACGGCATCGCTCGTAGTTCTTTGACTATGAACCAGTATTTTGAGACACTTGTTGATGTTATCATCAGCCAGAAGATAGTTTCAAAGGCATTCACAAACCCACTTGCAAGATTTAAGAACTCTACACTTCCTCTTGGCTTCGGCGAGAGCGAGATGTACTTCAACCCTCAGACAGGTAGATACTTCGCTGTTAATGTTGAAACTGCTTACCCTGGTGAGACAATTTCTACAACTGTAAATGACGGCGTAGGTCAGGCAAATCAGTCTATTAACCAGAACGCTCATGTTCTTGTTGACAAGGTTCCTGATATCAAGCAGGTATTCTACAAGGTTAACTACGGTAGACAGTACCAGAGAACTTATTCTGCACTCGAACTCCAGAAGGTTGCTACTTCTTGGGAAACTTACGCAAGCTTTATCGACGGCGTTGCAAGAGATATTAACGCTTCTGCTAACATCGACGAGTTCAAGGCTATGAAGGACCTCTTCACAGAGGGTGTCGCAAACGCTCTTATCCCTCAGCTTCCTATCCAGGCAGTTACAGATGAGGCTACAGCTAAGGCTCTTCTTGTTGAAGCTCGTACACTTTACGGCGCATTCCAGTTCCCATCAGAGTCTTACAATGGTTGGAACATGACTCACGCTGAAGGCGACAGAATTACTACTTGGACAGAACCAGGTGCAGTTTCTATTGCTCTTACAAACCGTTCAAACGCTGTTATCGACGTTCAGGCACTTGCAGCTGCTTTCAATATGGACAAGGCTGATTTCATCGGCAAGAAGTTCCTTGTTGATTCACTCGATGCTGATGGCAAGATTCAGGCTATCATCTTTGATGACGCTCTTGTACACGTAACAGACGTATTCAACCAGACTGGTCAGATTTACAACCCAGCAACAGCTAAGGAGAACATCTTCCTTAACAAGCAGGCTATAATGGCTCTTTGCCCATTTGCTAATGCAGTTGCTATTACTACTGCTACATTCACAGTAGTTTCTGAACAGCCAGCTGATTGGGCTACTAACTACAATGACTACTTCGTAAAGAACGATGCAGGTCTTTACATTGCAGTTCAGGGCGTAGTTGACCAGGGCGCAGTTGTTGCTCCTACATTCAGCTCACTTGTTGTTTATAGCAAGTCCTAATTCATAAGAAATAATTAACGAGGCGGGTGGACTTTGTGCCGCCTGCCTTAAATTTTATTAAAAGGAGGATGATATAATGGGATTACCAACAACAGATGTGTTTAAGTGGAATGAAATTGTCCCCTTTACAAATCTTGATATGTTAGAAGGAATAGACGGCTATCCTCAGAATCTTCTTACTTATGATTAGGTCATGGCAAACGCCAGATTACTTGCTACAAGTAGATTTAAGTGGGAAAGTAAAGATGTAATGCCTAAAGACCGTCTTTCAGAGTTCATTGAAATGTTGCTTTACCTTAAAGGACAGTGTGCGCTTTTCAAAGATACTGATGGTTGGAAAGTAAGATGTTGTGTTCCAAGTGGCGGCCTTGATGAATATGGTCAGCCTGCAAGTTTTAATTTAACTGATTATAACGGCACTCACATGGTTACTGTTAAGAATGATGATGAAAGATTTATATGGATTAAGAACAATGCGGCTTGTATTCCTACTATCTTTTGGATTGTTAAATATTGTAACCGTGTTGCAAAGATTGAGAGAACAATGGACCTTAACATTGATGCTCAGAAAACTCCATTTATGATTGAAACAAGTCCTGAAATCCATCTTTCTATTTAGAATATTTTCAAGGAAATCAGACAAATGGATGAAGTTGTCTATGTTGACCAGAAAACTGGTATTAAGGACAATGTACAAGTGCTTAAGCTCGACGCTCCTTATCTTGTTGATAAGCTTTATACTCAGAAGCAAAACGAGTTCAATGACTTGCTTAATTTCTTAGGTATTAACACAGTTAAGGAAAAGACAGCTCATATTCTTTATAAGGAAGCAACCGCTACTGATGAGTTAACTGACAGCTATCTTGATATGTTCAGTGCTCCAAGAATTAAGGCGATGGAAATAGCTAAGGAAAGAGGATTAAAAATTAGTCTTTCAATTCTTTCAACTGACGAGGAAGACGTGGATGGAAATGAGGCTCTTAACCGTGATAACAATGGTAAGAATGTTCCAAGTCCAGTCGCAGAAAACAAAGACGTTAATAAAGAGAGAATTATAGCAAAGAAAACAAAGTATGAGGAGGGATAATAAATGAGTTCATATACAACTACATTGCGCCGCCTCCTTGACCCAGAAGCAAATACTGCTGGCTATGATTTTGTTAAAGGACATTATGTTAACGGTACTTGGGTTCCGGCGCAGATTAACAAGAAAGAAGTTTCAACTCGTTTCACTCTTTGGGATGAGAGTACTACTGGTAAATATCCTCTTATCTTTGATGACCCAGAATGGGAAGGATACGACCCTACTTATCGTTCCAAACTCAATGCAATGATTGTTGATTACTACTGGGGATACGAGATTGGTTCTGAAACTCCTTAGATGTTCAAGTAGAGAATCAATCAGAAAATGAGATTGATTATGCCTTATTACAATTTGTTATTTAAGGCTGAATATGAGAACTTCAAGGACTTTGACCCCAATACTTTCTACAAAGAGAAAGATTACCAGGGCGGCACAGAAAAGAAAATCGGAGAGAGAAAACAGTATGACCACAATGGTTCTGCTACTTATGGTCTTAATCAGGACGGTTCTATTGATAATACTGGTAAGCAGTATAACTTCGATACTCCACAGAATATGAACTCACTTAATGTTGATAGTCCTGACCACATGAGTTCTGCCGCCGTAGTTAAGAATAATCAAGGTAAGGTTTATACACAGAACGGTAAGTATGATGGTGTTAACTTAACTGATGATTATACTTTCAAAGCAGATTAGGCTACTGATACTGATACTTTCAAGAACCGTAAGGATATTGAGAAAGGATATAATACCAGTCGCTATGTACAATACAAAGAATACGTTGAGGCACTTCGCAACATCGAAGAAATGATAATTGATGAATTGCGCGACTGCTTCATGTTAGTATATTAAGGAGGGATGTTAAATGCTTAATTGGCCTATAATTCCTATGGTCTACAATGATTCCTTTACCTACATGGAGTGGTTAGGTAAGCTCACTTACATTGCCGAAAACCACGAGGAAAGAATTGATGATTGTGAGAAAAATATCGTTGACCTCTGGGAAAAAGTAAATGACCACGAATCACGAATTGGCGAACTTGAAGATTGGCGCCGTGATACTGTAGACCCATTCATCGTTGAGACTAATTTCAGACTCGGCGAGCTCGAAGACTGGAGAACAGAAACAGTTGACCCATTTATCACAGCAACAACTGATACTCTTGCTGACCACGAGAACAGAATTACAGCGGCTGAAGGAGATATTGATATTCTTGAAGTTTGGAGAGATGAGGTTATTGACCCATTTGTTACTGATATAACAAATTGGAAGACCAATACAATTGACCCATTCGTAACTGATATCGGTTCAAGAATGACAACTGCTGAGACTAATATTACAAATCTTAGAAGTGACCTTACAGCAGAAACCTCTGCAAGACGTAATGCAGATGAAACACTTTCTCAGAGAATTGGTTCAGTTGAAACAATTGCTAAGGACGCATACAACACAGCTTAGAGAATTGAGATTGTTGAAAAGAATGTTGGTACTGTTAGATACTTCCTTGATACAGCTACAGTTGCTTCAGATGGATACGGCGGCACAAACCTTTCTGTTGTTCTTCCTGACGAAGATTGGGTAACTTGTGATGTTAGATTCCTTGCTGGTTCAAACCCAACAGAATATAGAGTAACAGGTAATATTTCTGATACAACTCTTCTTCCTACTGCTGATAATGGTAAGTATTTTGGCTTTACTTATGACAGCTCTACAAGAACAGTAACAATCAATGTTGACTCAACTGTATGGGCAGCAACAGATATTAAACGTTTCGACTATATTCTTTACAAGGGCGCTCTTACTCAGGCTGCTCAGGACCAGGCAGATATCGACTTCTTCAACGCAATGGATGTTGATGGTAACGGTCTTGTTGACGCACGTGAAGCTTCATGGGCTCTTAGCTACTACGCAGATGCTTCAACTTCTGTAATTCCTTCAAACCTTCACGGAAAGGATGCTTGGACATGGTGGGTTAATAACGTTCACCCAGATTCACAGCTCAATCCTAACTCATTCCCTGACTTCAATGGCGATGGCTTTGTAGACGCAAGAGATGCCTCATGGCTTCTTAGCTACTACGCTTGGCTTTCAACTACAGATACAAGCGGTCTTACAGGTCCACAGTGCATGAAGATGTTCAGAACAGAGTCACTTGGAAACTAATGACAATTAAAGGCGGTAGGGTAATAATCTTACCGCCATTCTTATAAAGGAGAGTGATAATAAATGGCTTTTGCTAATAGTATTATATTATATAATGCCAAAATTAACCACAATGGATTATTCGCTTGTGACTTCGGTGGTTCTGGCGCGACAAGAGATTCTGTGATGGGCGGCACAAGTAATATTGCTACTTATAAATTTGGCTACAGCAGTATGACTTATATGAGAAAAGATAAGGTTATTGTTGTTGATGAAAATGCGGATGTACTTGACGCCGCAGGAGTAAACTATTGTCGTTTTATCAATGGAGATTTTAATAATTCAAGATATATCTATGCGTTTGTTGATGATATTGAATATGTTGCTCCTTAGACTTCAAGACTTCATATTAGAACTGACTGCTGGATGACTTGGTTTGATAGAATTATTCCTAATCAGTGTTTTGTTGAAAGAGAACACGTTGCAGACGATACTTTTTTAGGTAATTATACTCCAGAAAATTTAAGTACTGGAGAACTAAGAAGAAAGAAAAGTATCGCTCTTTTAGGTCATACCTTAAGAAATGATGAAAGTAAATATATCGCAGCATTCAATGTGGCTACTGACCCAAATTAGCTTGAATTGGGCGAATATTTAGGAGCAGTTCGTTTCGGCGGCGTAATATAGGGAACTTGGTGGTATGGTGTTGAAATAGAGAATTTATTGAAATTTTCTAAGTACCTTATTAGTAAAGATGCTACTATTCTTAGTATTAATATGGTTTCAAAAAATTGCTGCTGGCTAAATGATGGAGAGACCGTAGGAGATTATTTTGTATATCATTTAAGAGATGTGTATCCTGCAGAATCAGGATATGAGGGGTCTATATCTGTTTATGTTTAGGGAGACTCTAATGGAGACCCTACTTTATCCAGTAGAGGAACTGCCTGCGGCATTACAGATATTGATGTTCAAGTAGGACCATGGATAAGTGATTTTAAAGGAGTATATCATAATTTAAAACTATTACAATATCCTTTTACTGCCTTTGAATTATTTACTTTTAATAACTCTTCTTCAATTATTCCTCCACATAAAATTACTTATGACACAAATGGCGCAGGAGCCTATACGATTCATATTAGAGATACTTTAGTTGGAGGAAGTACGCCTTCAGAAACTGCAATTATGAGATATAGTTCAGACGGCCCTTTTGAAACTGCTTATTGTTCTCATCAAACTTTTTCAAACTTCCCAACATTATCTGTTACAGCAGATGGCTATGATGCTTTTATGGCACGTAATGCAAATACTGTTAAATATCAAAAGGATATGGCTGAAAGAAATGGTATGTGGAATATGAACCACGCTATTATAAATATGGCAACTGGAATAGATACTTTAAATCCAACCAGTATATTACAAGGATATGAAGGGTTCCGTTCTGCAGGCGATTAGTTAGATGCAGTTGAAGCCAGAATGGCTGATGCAAAAATGGCTCCAGATAGCGTTATTGGTTAGAGTACAGAAGGAGCTTTATTCCAGCTTGATAAAATGGGAGTATATTTTGGCATTTAGCAAGTAGGTCGTCAGATGTTAAGAATGGCGGACAGCTTTTTCGACCGCTATGGTTATGCTATAAATCTAACAAAAACTCCTCAGTGGAATAGCCGCCCTAAGTTCAATTATATTAAGACCGGCGGCGCAAATATTGCAGGAGAAATTCCCAAGAGCGATAAAGAAGTAATTAATAAACTTCTTGATACTGGAATGACTATTTGGCACAGTGCTGCTGATTATGGTACATTCGATGGAGCTAATAACCTCGCTCCTACAAGATAAAAAAAAAGAAAGAGAGCATTAAGCTCTCTTTTTTTATTATAATCCAGTAACTTTAAAGACTCGGTTCTAAGTAAGATATTTAATTCTACCACCGCACCATCTCTGAGTGAAACCAGGATATTTATCGTGCATACCTGTCATAAAGAAGTCTATATTAGCTCCATAACGGTGCTCTTTATCATATAAAGGAGTATAGATTTTATAAGGCATTAAGCTGTTTAATTTCTTAATATATGCCTTCATTGGGTCTTCTTCTCCTTCGGCTTTTAAAATGTTAATGTAAATATCTTTATACTTACACATCTTATCGTATTCTTCTTTATTACCATGCTCTCCAAGCTCATGTAAATCCCAGTCGTTCTTAACCCAGTCTATGCACTGAAGGTCCTCGTTTAGAATTGGGAAGTAGCTGTCATCATCATCAAATATAACGAACTTATCAATACTATCTCTTATAAAGTCTATCTCAGGATATTCATATTTTTGAGAGAAAAGGTCATAATCAACCTCAAAGTCACCAGTGATAGCAACTTGGTTTCCTGCAACCTTCTGAACAACAGGAACTTCACTTTCTTCCTCATAAGCAACAGAATCCCATAAGAAACAAACTTTAGCACTCGTATTGCCGTCACCCCATTGGTAGACTTTACCTTGTTTAAGTTCTTGCTTATCAACATCAATGCCAAAGCCGCGCAAGATAGGTGCTTGTTTACTGTCCTAATTGAGGAAGTTTCCAAGAACAAAAACCTATCCATTTCTATGACGGAAGACAGTTGAAACGATAGACATAAGCGCAGAATATTCATTAGCTATATAGTCATTTATACCGTTCTCGATAACCTCTTCCAAAACGATTCTTGTAGTCTTAGGGTCAAAGACGGCAGACTTAACTTTATTTGAAAGACTCAAATAACAAACATAGCCGAATGGCTTACCGTCTATTGTGTACATATCTTTATTCTATCCGCTACTATGGAACTCAATAACATGATTTCTTTCTTTATAGAAAGGGTCTTTATCCTTATCATAGTTTTCATTCTCTGTTACTGAATAATCAAATGAATCGAACCATGTTTCAAGTGCCATCTTAACGCCCATGCGGCGGCGCACCATAACAAACATTTCTCCTTCATTTTCATAGGCTTCAATTAACTTACGAGCCATATCTGTTGATTTTCCTGAGCCACGACCAGTAATTGCTATAATATACTGAGGGTCTCTTTTTATCAATTTATCAAAGCTAAAATAACGCATTTAATATTATCCCTCCATTAAAACTCAATTGAATTATATTTATCAGGATTTTTCTTATTTTTTTTCAAATATTTCTACCATTTATTTGCTGTTTCTATTGCATATTTCATTTCTAAAATAGATGGTTCAATTCCAAAAGCTAAGTCTCTATAATAATTATCCCAATCTTCATCCGTTATAAGTTCGGGAGGGCGTATAAGCCCTCTCCTTTTATACTCATAATATGTATCTTTAATTTCCTAATCTGTCATTAGAATTCCTCCTCAAACTGCAATTTCTTCCAAACAATTACTAAAATAAACATCAACTGTTCTATTCTTTCTATCTATATACACATGCTTATATATACCTTCAATAATCATGTCTTTTTCAAATTCATCAAATGGATTTTCACTGTTCTCAAAATATCTTTGTAATGTAGAAATCATCGCGCCCGCGCACGTAACTTTTAATTTTCCATTATCCTTAAAAGATAAATAGCGTTTTAAACCTAATGTCTTAAATTTAACATTAAATCCATCATCCTGCCATCTACCTATTTTCTCATCAATCTCTCCTTTTAAATTGTATTTCTAAAGTACAATCTTAAATTCCTAATCAATTTCTTTATTATGCTACTCAATTATTTTAAGTCCTTCTTCTCCAATAAATTTAACTGAATCAGTATCACCATAAATAACATTATCTAAACCAATCTTAATAACCATATCAATTTCCTCTGCCCAAGAATAAGCCGCGGTCCATATTCCATATTGAAAAGGAAGTGCATATTCTTTTAACTTATTAATAGTATCACTAAAAGTCGGCTTTGGTAATTTTTCAATTATAAAATTATCTTCTAACACATCATAAATTACGCTTGTATAATAAACAGGATTTTTAATTGACTGACCATAAGGAAGTTCAGTTCTCATTTTAAATAATCCAATAACGAAGTCATCTTTAGAAGTTCTCTTATAATGTTCTTTTTCGAGATATAACTCATTAATCATTCTAATGTAGTTTTTCTCTAAAATCTTTTGTTTATAATAAACAAACTTAACTGGAATGAGATAATCAGCACCATAGATTTCTTTGAATTTCTCCCAATGGACATTAGTTAATCTGATTACCCATCTTCCATCTTTTGTCTAATATCCGAAACGTCTTAAATCCCAAGGAAAATCACTTATCTTTTCTCTCAAATTTATAACATCAAATTCTCCAATCCAAGCATAATAATTTTCATTCATTATCTTGTATATTTCTTTTGGGTCTTCTTCGATTTGTCCTTCTCCATATGGGTATCTTTTTCTTAGATAAAAGCCACTATGTGAAGATTTAATATCGCGGCCATAGACATTTTCTACTGTCTTATTAGAATAATTAGGATTAGAATATACAAAAGATGCTTTATAAACATTTAAAAGTAAATCTAATTCAGTCTCATTTTTTGGTAATAAATCATTTCTTAATTTTTGGAATGTAGAACTTTTAAGATAATATTTTTCACAAATTGAGTTCCAAAGTTCACGAGCTAAAGTATAATTAAAATGTGATTTAAGACCTAATCTTTTAACCCTTTTTCCTTTAAAATTCTGGCGGCACAGAGTTAATCTTCTCAAAAACTCCTCCCCGCTAACATCAGCCCAAAAGTTATCACTATTTCTGAACTCAATAAAATCAAAAGGTTTAAGATAAAAGAAGTTAATCTTTCTCTCTTTTACTCCTGCTTTAAAATTCTCATTATAACTGAAGTATAGAGAAGAAATTACTTCAAATAAGTTTAAATTATTAATATAGATAACATTAACTTTATCTATTGGCAATTGTGTTAATTCTTCTAAAAAATCGCTCATGCCTTCTCCCTTTATCTTATTTTCGTTCTCTTCAAATAATAATTCCCATTTACCAATATCCTACTAACCATTCAATACTTCCCAATTAAACACAATTGCATTATCTGAATAACTCAGCATTTGCAACACCTCTTTAATTAGAAGCCGACATATTCCCTCGCAAAATATGCTCCAGAAGCGTAATCTTTTGCTCTTGCTTCAGAAGCTGCTTCAAGTTCTGCCGCCTTTTCATTCGCCAATTTCAAATATTTTGTAAAGTCCTTCTAAGACATTGTTTCAAAAGCATAGTCTACCTATTCTTCTGACTAAAGGCTATCATAATCATTTTTCTCTTGGATAACGCCTCTCTTAACATTGTCTTTGTAGGTTTTAATAGCCGCCCACATTTCTGCTCCACTTGGGTCGCTACTATTCTTATCAAAATTAACCATAATTTTTCCTATGTTAATTTTTGAGTTAAAAGTCATAGAGTTTCTAATTTTTATCTGTTCTATCTTAGCCTCTACTCTCTATGTCTCTCTCTGTATTTTGAGTATCTACTCGATAAGTTCTTTCTTTCTTTTCTTGCCGCCACCTCTTATAACTTTTGTTTTAGCAAGCTGCTATTGTCTTTCAATTGCTAAATTAGAACTTGCGTTACGGAACTATTCTTTAACAGCTATTAACTATCCTTCAAGTTCCTAAATGGTTAATTTGCGTAAGGATTCTTTATTCATTTGCTTCTGCCTCCTTTATATAATCTGCAAAATTCAACTCCTTAGACTCTTCTTTTAAAATCTCATTTAAGTCGATTGGAGTAGGTCTACTAACTATTTTCTCAACCTTACCAAAGGCAGTTGAAGTTGCAGTAGTAGTATTCATTATTAAATATCTTTTCCATTCATTACTCATTAACTACGCCCTCCTCTTCATCATTAACAAATTCAAAGTGATAACCTTTGTGAGATTTTGCTAAGCCGCGGCAACATTTACTAACATGACTTGGGTCTAATCCCATTGCTCTTGCACATTCGGCTCCTGACATATAGATTATTCCAGTTTCTACACATCTTACTCTCTTCATATTATGCATCTTATTGATATTCATTTTAATTTCAACTCCTCTTTCTCTCATTAGTTTATATTTATGTAGCTGATTATATGAAGCGCTACAATACTCCAAATTATTAACATAGTTCTTAGACTTATCTCCATTCTTATGATTTATTTGAGGTAAGTTCTCTCCATTTGATAAATAAGCCTAAGCTACTAATCTATGTAACTGATATGTGGTTGATACTCCGTTTTTTGAAAGATTAACTAAATAATAGCCGTCTCTCTGCTTTCTGGTTTTTAAGAACTTCTTACTCTTATAAGACCAAACCTTACCACAACTGGTAACTGCATATTCTCCTTCGTAACCTTTAATATCTATCATTTTTATTCCTCCTTGCTATAGCAACTTTTGTTTTAAAATATTGCGACTGGGCGAATGGCAAGTTAACCCAGCCGCGACGAATGAAGGTAATTTAGAGGAGTAATGGATTGTTTTCCTCTGACAATTATAAGTAGAGTTTTATAACTGTCTTTATAAAAAATTCATACCATCAATGAAAGAGCCAGAGAATAAAATAGAAGAGGAGTTTCCTCCTTGATAAATAGTATGAAGATTTACTGCTCTTTCTCATCTTCTATAATAATTATACCATGCGAGAAATAAAAAGTCAAGAATTTGGGAGGACCCTCCCATGGCATAACCCAGAGGACTTGAACCCCTATCTTACGGTTTTGGAGACCGATATGCTACCATTACACCAGGGCTATATTATAACGCCGCATTGATATTGTCGCCGCGGCGCGGAGTGATATTATTCGACGATTGTGAAACCGCCGTTTACGATACCGTTTGCTTTTGTCCATGCATTCATTGTCGCCTGGTCAGCTGCTGAAGCAGTAGAGTCAACATAAAGGAATTCACATGGATTGTGCTCGTCATCTTCGAGCTGAATTGTGATAGGGAATACATCTCCAACTGCTACGTCAACAGGGAACTGAACACAAGCGAAGTAGAGATAACCATCTGAAGTATAAGGCTCATCGTCTGCTGTTGCAGCGAAGTAGATGTTATCAGCTTTCTTCTCTTCTGTACAGCCACGACCACGAGATGTGATTGACTGACCAGCTGAATTGTAAACTCTTGAATTGAAGACTCCGCCCCACTGGTCATTTACAAGTGTAAGACGAGGGTCGAATTTAATTGTTAAACCAGTTGCATTAGGACGATTGCCGCTTGCTGAAGCACAGTAGAAGGAAACGACTGCAAAATAGCCGTCTCCGTTTGAAGCTACTGCACGCTGAGCAGAGGCAAGAGTCACATTCTGGCTTGAAATATTGATTGTGTTATTAGCCATTTATATTCCTCCCATTATTTATATTTTAATGAAATATTTTCAGTATTTATCCAAGTATTATCTCTTATCTAATTATCATCAACATTATACCAACCAGCAGTTCTTTGTCCATAAAGTTTACATTGTATTTTAGAAGTAAAACTATATGCAGATACTACTCTAAAAGATGTCTTTCCAGCAGGTATTGTAATAGTATAGATATACTCTCCTGTGTCTGGGTCTGTCGTTGGAGTTGGTTTAGTATAAGAGGCTTCTAAATTTGAACTTGGCACTAAATTAAGAGGGAAGGTAAGTGTACCAGTAAACATTTTTGTTATATCACTTTTAGACAGATTTGTTCTTAAAGTATATGTATTACCTGGTGTAACTTCCCAAATTTCACTTTGATAAATATCTTTCTAAGGACTATATGAATATTGATTAAGAACGGCTGAGCTCAAAAAATCTGAATATGACATAGCAGGCAAAATTTCTTTTTGAGTGCCATCATCATAAACTTTTAAATTTATCTGATTCCAAGCTGGCAAAGAAATTGCAGATTCAACCGCAAGGCCATAATAATAAAAACGAGTATAATAACCACTGGAAGTATAATTATATTGATATACTGGAAGGAGGTCTTCTGGTAATACTGCATCAATAAATTGAGCATAAATAGAATTTCCTTTTCTCCAAATATAATTTGGATAAATCTGCTGTTTTGAAGAAGAGGAGCTACTATAAGTATACCAGAACTAAACTCCTTGTGGATAATTAGCGTAAAAGCTGGACGGTGCTTTCATTTTTAACAATATATTTGTCCCTGCTCCAAAAGAACTTGATGGAATTTTGTATAAAGAACGTCCAGATGCACCGCCGATAGTTGCAGAATATCGAGTGACACTTGTTGTAGAATATGTCTCTCGAATATATTGAACATTCTCTTGAACAGTAATAGTAATATCTGTATTAGCTTTTGAACTGTCATATTTATTAAATAATGACATTTATATCACCTGCCTTTATTACCATCCAATTCCCAAAGAACCATTTGGTATAGTGCCACTTGGAGCAGAACTTGCGAAGTAGAGTCTAATACCATTTACTGTTATCCAGTAGTTAGTACCATCAGTCTCAACGCTTAATCCACCGCCACCGCCACCAGAAGCTGGCTACCAAGAATAACTTCCTACGCCACCACTATAAGAAGCAGTTAATACCTTACCATCATCGCTACTTCCAATGTCTGGAACTTCATCAATAAGTGCCCATTCATTACCGTTAGAACCAACAGTTAAGTACTTTCCTTCATCATACTGTGTAGTATCAGGAACTTTACCATCAACGTAGTTCTCAGTAGCATAACCACTAAGGTCAGAACTTGTAAGATAAACACTTAAGTCAGGCTTATTCAAAATCTGTGAAACACCACTTGCGGCATTCCAGTCTGAATTAACCTGTGCGGCAGGAATACTTGGTTTATTCTTAATATAATCAACAGCCTGATTATCAGTCTAATTCCAATCGGCAGGAATCTGAGCTGCAGGAATTGTAGGCTTATTACTTAAATCATTGTAACTACCTGATGTAGCTACTGTTGCAAGATTAGGCTTATTAAGAATCTCACTAACGCCACTACTTGAATTCCAATCTGCATTTACTTGTGCTGCAGGGATTGTAGGTTTATTAGAAAGGTCATTATAAGAACCACTTGTTGCAACTGTTGCCAAATCTGATGGTTGAACTGCTGTATCTGCTTTAGTACCCTGAGCCGCTGTTGCGAAATCAGTTGTATCTGCTGCAGCTGCAGTACCAAGAGTAGGCTTGTTTAAAATCTAAGCAACTCCACTTGAAGCGTTCCAATCTGCATTAACCTAAGCAGCAGGAATTGTTGGCTTATTAGTTAAGTCATCGTAATCACCGCTTGTTGCTACAGTAGCGAGACTTGGTTTTCCACTTAAGTCGTTATAACTACCAGAAGTAGCTACGGCGGCGAGTGAAGGCTTATTCTTTATGTAATCAACTGCAGAGCCATCTGCTTCTGTCCAGTCTGCCTACTGCTGTGAGAAAGTCTAAGAACTTGTCCAAGCATATGAACCAACGCCGCCTGTGTAATCAGCAGTTAAAATCTTACCATCATCAGAACTTGTAACAGCAGGAACAGTCTTTAAACCACTAACAGATAACTGAGTAGCATAAGTATTAGCTGCGTCATTCTGAGTAAGATATGTGCTTGCGGCATGAGCGCTTGTCTCTAAGCCACTTACTAAATCAGCAACGCTGAACTCAATAGTCTATCCATTCTCAAGAGTAAGGATAATCTTCTTAGTAGTATCATCATAAGTACCGCTAACAACAACTGACTCCAAAGGAAGGTCGATTGTCTGTGCTGTGCCGAGATAAATACCATTCTAATCCTTAAGTCTTAAGGTGATAACATAGGTGCTTGGGTCCATTGTAGCTTCAATATTTGCAGCATAAGGAGCTGAAATACTAATAGCATGATTGCTATCAATGGAAATACCTGTGCCGGCAGTATAACTATCAGTTGTAATATTGATATTATCTGAACCATAAGCAACGTAACCAAGTTCATCAACTGTATAAGAGTTAACAGTTAAATTGATATTATCAACCTCATCACCAACAAGCTCATCATAAGCATATATTGGCTTAGTAACCTTAATTGTTACTGTATTATTTGTTTCGTCATAAGTGATATAATTCGCGCCAAGTAACTGAGCTGTATTAACATTTACATGAGTCTGATTAGGAGCTTCTCCTATATACTGGTCAGTAATAACGCCCATATAAATCTTTCTTCCATCACGAGGCGGCGCATCATTAGTTGGAGTAATTGTTAAAATAGATGTTAAACTTGAATTTGTATCTGTCCAAGAGCCGCAAGTCCAGTTAACTGTATAACAAATTCTTGCTTCAAGCATTGAGAAGTCATCAGGAACTTCAAAAGTAACAAGCAATGCGCCGTCACTATCAATAGTTCTTGTATAATCATTTGTCATATCAACGTATGCGGTTCTATAGAAAACAGCCTCTTCGCTGTCGCCTGTAACCATGTAATAAGTATTAGGGTCTTTATTCTGAATAGCATCATACTATGTTCTTGTTAACTACATGATGTTCTGATTATTGACCTTAGTACCATTTGGTAATACACAAGTTGGCTTAGTTAAAAGCTCATTAGTAATTACCTTATTCTGAACGGGATTCTCACTTGTTGTGCTTAAAGCATCGTCAACAGTGATGTCGTCTCCAGTTGCAGAAATAGTTGTTGTCTGTGTCTCTGGATTATCACTAAGGAGGATTCTTGGACCTGCTTGTAATTTCCACTGACGCTTATTAGCAGTTTCGAGACCTTCACCGGCAATACAACGCGCAATGAAGTCAACTCCAAAAAGGTTGTTATCTGGCATTAAAATCCCTCCTTAAAATTAAGTATTAGATGCGTTTGGCGCTGGAAGAATACCTGCAGTTATAAGAGCCTAAACAATTTCACCTAAAGTATAACGACCGATAACCTGGTCATGGTCATCAACAGCAGTAAATGTTAAATCTCCTTTAATACCCATGCAACCATCATTTCTCATAAGTCTACCAGTGTCTCCAGTTGAACCTGTCTTAACACCAATAGCTTCAATATAAGTGCTTTCACCACTCATTACATGAGTTTTGATGAAATTATTATCAATACTTGTTAAGCCATATCCACCGAGGTGTCCACCATCAGAAAGATTAAGCTAAGTATCACCGCTACCTGTAGAACTGAAGTTATGTCCATATCCTTCAACATGGACTCCCTGTCTTGGACTATCAATAGCATTACTTCTTCCTTCAATATGAGCACCTTGACCCATAGAATTAACAACATTTTCAAAACCTTCAACGTTGCCGCCCTATCCAATACCATTTACTTCATTTCCGTAACCAAAAACTGCACCGCACTGACTGCCACTAACAGTGTTACCATAACCCCATACCATAGTTGCCTAACCAGTACCGATTATCGAATTGTCGTATCCACCAACTTCACACCAAGAAGCATGAGGCTCTAATTCACCAGAAGCCGGTATAACTTTATTTGTCATCTCAATCTGACCATTAGCATCAATGTTATTATGGAGCTCAGTTCTTGTCCGAACAATCATAATGCCATCTCCATTTCGTCCATCAGCACCATTAGTGCCGTTTCTTCCTGGGATAGCTGCTGCAATCAAATTATTACCCTTCCAAACTGACATTATACCCACTCTCCTTCATCATTCAAAGTTCTGAAGGTTCTGTCTTCACCAATCCAGCACCAACTGCCGGCTTCCATAAATTCATAAGCCTG
>Ga0265301_10003011_pt1 | contig 18423 bp, 15 predicted proteins | sample AusTroGonzalo_MG_2_FD_193488 | JGI IMG/M metagenome (GOLD analysis project Ga0265301, IMG submission 193488) | Bovine rumen microbial communities from tropical cattle in Woodstock, Queensland, Australia - Gonzalo_04 | ecosystem: Host-associated > Mammals > Digestive system > Stomach > Rumen ... | reverse complement strand
ATACGCATCGGTTTCGTGAAGGGGAATTTGAGTTTGCGTGCGGCTTCCTGTTGAAGGGTGGAGGTAGTGAACGGAGGTGCCGGCATATGTTTAGCCGGTTTGCGCTGCACATCTACGACAAAGAAGCGGGATTTAGGCAGTGATTCCAGGAAGGCCTGTGCGTCTTTCTTATGTGAAAAACGATGGTTCAGTTCGCATCTCAGTACCGAAGCATCACCAGGATTTACTCCGATGAAATCGGCAATAATTCGATATTGCGAACTGGCGCGGAAGGCTTCTATCTCACGCTCTTTCTCGACGATGAGTCGTACGGCTACTGATTGCACACGACCGGCAGAAAGACCGGTAGTCACTTTGCGCCAGAGAACAGGTGACAGTTCAAAACCGACGATACGGTCAAGCACTCGACGGGCCTGCTGGGCATTAACCAAGTTATAGTCTATTCCCCGCGGATGGAGAATCGCTTCCTGAATGGCTGGTTTGGTGATTTCGTGAAAGACAATACGTTTGGTATCTTTCTTCCCCAAATTGAGCACTTCTTGCAAATGCCAAGCAATTGCTTCTCCTTCGCGGTCTTCATCGGATGCCAACCAAACGGTATCCGCTTTGCCTACTTCGCGATGAAGTTGTTCCACCAAATGCTGCTTAGTGGCATCAATCACATAATTGGGGGTATATCCATGCTCAAAATCAATACCCATGGAATTCTTACCAATCGGTTCGATGTCACGGATATGTCCTTGACTACTCAATACATGAAAGTCGGACCCCAAAAATTTCTCAATCGTCTTGGCTTTTGCCGGAGACTCAACTATCACCAAATTCTTACTCATAATCTATATTATTAAGGTGTACCCACCAAAAAATCGCTGCAAAAGTAGTATATTTAATTTATTTATGCAAATTTTTTTTCTTGCGCTTGCATATGTCAAAGATATTTTGTATCTTTGCACCCGATTTGAAAAAAAATAGTTGTAAATTTTTTAGCAAAAGACTTGCATGAATATTTTTTTAGTTGTATTATTAGTGCTCGCGGGCGTCGCGTTATTATTAGTGGAGATGTTCCTTTTGCCGGGATTTGGTATTGCTGGCGTGAGTGGTTTCGGTTGCTTGGTAGGCGCCGTAGTAGTAGCGTATTGGAAGTTAGGTCTGATGGCCGGTTATATTACTTTAGGAGCCTGTGTGGTTTTGTCTGCGTTGGCTATTTGGGGTTTTCTGCATAGCCGTGCGTTGGATAAGATGGCGCTGGATACGCAGATAGACGGTCATGTTGAGTTGGCGGATAACAAACTAAAGGATAAAGGACAAAGGTCAAAGGACGAAGGTAAAAAGTCGAAAGCAAAAAAATAAATCATAAATCATAAATCATCAATCATTTATGGATCCTATTACCATTGTTTTGGTGGCGTTGCTATTTGTAGCCATCTGTATTTTCTTCTATTATGTGCCGTTCATGCTATGGATCAACGCCGTAGTGAGTGGCGTGCATATCAGTTTGGTACAGCTCTTCCTGATGCGAATCCGTAAAGTGCCACCCTCAAAAATCGTCAATTGTATGATTGAGGCACATAAAGCAGGTTTGGTGGAAGTGAAGCGTGACGGTTTGGAAGCGCACTACTTGGCCGGTGGACATATAGAGCGCGTGGTTCATGCCTTGGTGTCGGCCAGCAAAGCAGGTATTGATTTGACATTCCAAATGGCTACGGCCATTGATTTGGCCGGTCGTGATGTGTTCGAAGCGGTACAGATGAGTGTAAATCCCAAAGTGATTGATACGCCGCCGGTTGCTGCAGTAGCTAAGGATGGTATTCAGTTGATAGCTAAAGCGCGTGTGACCGTTCGTGCGAACATCCGTCAGTTAGTCGGAGGTGCAGGAGAGGATACGATTTTGGCACGCGTAGGCGAAGGTATAGTTAGCTCGATTGGTAGTGCCGAGAGCCATAAACAAGTGCTCGAAAACCCTGATTCCATCAGTAAATTAGTGCTGTCGAAGGGCTTGGATGATGGTACGGCATTTGAAATTCTATCCATCGATATCGCCGATATAGACGTAGGTAAGAACATAGGTGCACAACTGCAAATGGACCAAGCGGAAGCGGATAAGAATATCGCGCAAGCCAAAGCCGAAGAGCGTCGTGCAATGGCGATAGCCAGCGAGCAGGAGATGAAAGCAAAAGCGCAAGAAGCACGTGCAAAAGTGATTGAAGCGGAGGCTTTGGTTCCGCAAGCAATGGCAGAAGCTTTCCGTAATGGCAACCTCGGCATCATGGATTACTACCGCATGCAAAATATCCAGGCGGACACGTCGATGCGTGAGCAGATAGCCGGCGCACCTGATAAAAAGGGTAAGAAGTAATTGGAGATTTGAGATTGGAAATTGAAAGTTGCTCTTTTACAATATCCGATTGAGTGGGCGAACCCGAAAGTGAATGTGGGTTTGCTGGACGAACGCTTAGCGGCAATTGCAGGACAAGCGGATATAGCCGTAGTGCCGGAGATGTTCAGTACGGGTTTTTGTACCGATCGTCCCGGATTAGCGGAAGAGTGGGGCAAAGGCGAAGTGTACCACGCCCTACAGCGGATGTCCGACACCTATCAGATGGCGATTGTGGGGTCGATGATGGTCACAGAGAACGGTAAACTCTACAACCGTGGGTTTATGTTCCGTCCCGATGACACCCCTTGCCACTACGATAAGCACCATCTGTATAAAAGCGGCGGCGAAGCGGAGTTCTTTACACCCGGCAACACTCGCCCGATATGGGAATTCAGAGGCGTGAAGATACGATTGGCCATCTGTTATGACCTGCGGTTCCCCGTTTGGCTGCGGCAAGATAAAAAGAACTTGTACGATATCCTCATTTGTGTGGCGTGCTGGCCATCAATTCGTATTCAATACTGGGATGTGCTATTACCTGCTCGCGGCGCAGAGAATCACTGTTACGCCATTGGCGTGAATATGGTAGGCACAGACGGCGCTCAGATGGATTACAACGGCCATTCGGCAGCCTATGACACATGGTTACACGACGTAGCGGGTTTTGAGGATTATGAAGGAGCCACACGAATAGTAGATTTATCAATCGCCAAGTTGCGGCATTTCCGCGAAGTGCTGCCGCAATGGGAAGAAGGAGATGCATATAAATTGGAAAATACGGCAATTGACAGCTGAGGAGCAATCTGCGGCAGAACGGCTGAGTACGGACTTGAAGATTAGTCCGTTAGCCGGTCGTATATTAGCTGGTCGAGGCATTCGTACGGCTGCCGAAGCGCGTGCCTACATACGTCCGTCGTTGGATAGTCTGCATGATCCCTTCCTGATGCGCGATATGGGTGCAGCTGTTGACCGTTTGGAGCGTGCCATCGTTACGAACGAACGCATCATGGTCTATGGCGATTATGATGTAGATGGTACGACGGCTGTGGCGCTGATGTATTCATTCCTCAAAACACAAACGGCTAACCTTATATATTATATTCCGGATCGCTATACCGAAGGATACGGTATATCTACCAAAGGCATTGATACCGCCAAAGAGAAGGGGTGCACCTTGGTGATTGCCCTTGATTGCGGAATCAAGGCGGTGGATAAGATTGCCTATGCCAATAGTCTTGGTATTGATTTCATTATCTGCGACCATCACACACCCGGGGAACAGATTCCTGACGCCGTAGCGGTTCTGAACATGAAACGGGCGGATTGTATGTATCCGTTTAAAGAACTAAGCGGCTGCGGCGTGGGATTCAAATTGGCGCAAGCCTATGCCCAACGCAAAGGAATCGACAAACAAGAGGTATACCGTCTCTTGCCGTTGTTGGCCATGTCTATTGCCAGCGATATCGTCCCTGTAACGGGCGAAAACCGCGTGTTAGCATTCTATGGTTTACGAGCATTAAATGCACAGCCTTCCGTAGGTGTAAAGGCTATCATGCAGGTAGCAGGTATAGAAGGTAAAAAAGTGACCATCAGCGATTTAGTGTTTAAGTTCGGTCCGCGTATCAATGCCGCAGGACGAATCAAGAGTGGTGCTGAGGCGGTTCGATTATTGATTACCGACGATGAAGAAGCAGCGCTTCAGTTTGCAGAGGATATTAATACCTACAATCAGGACCGACGCGATTATGATAGCCGTACCACCGATGAAGCCTTGGAACAGTTAGCAGCCGATCCGCTTAATGCGGAGAAACATACGACGGTTGTTTTCTCACCCGATTGGCATAAAGGTGTGGTAGGTATTGCAGCGAGTCGGTTGACGGAGACTTATTACCGTCCGACGATTGTGTTGACGGCCGGAGAGGATGATATCATCAGCGGTAGCGCCCGTTCGGTAAGCGATTTTGATATCTATACGGCTATTGATTCCTGTCGGGATTTGTTGACTAACTTCGGAGGCCATAAGTTCGCCGCAGGATTGAGTATGCACCGCAAGGACTTGCCGGAGTTCAAACAACGTTTTGAAGCTTATGTGGCAGCCCATATCACACCCGAACAGCAAGTGCCGACGCTGGAAGTGGAAGCTGAAGTGGAGTTGAGCGACATCAATTGGAAATTATATAAGATCCTTCAATGTCTGGAACCTTTTGGTCCAGGAAACGAAAGACCACTTTTCCTCTGCCGCGGACTGATCAATAATCGCAACACCCGTGCGGTAAGCGAAGGAAGGCATTTACATCTGGATTTGACGGACCGAATCGTGGCGATGGATGGTATAGCTTTCGGTCAAGGCGATAAAGCTGTTCATTTGCAGAACGGACAAAGCGTGGATGTGTGCTTCTATTTGGACGAGAACACCTACCGCGGCAGGACCACGCTACAGATGAATGCGCAAGACATCCGATTGAATTGAAAATTCAATAGTTGAAATTTGTAAATCATAAATAGTTGTATGTTTTCAGAACGAGACACCAAAGGACCCGTATTGCGGAAAGGGTCGATTGAAGTAGTTTGCGGATCGATGTTCAGCGGTAAGACCGAAGAACTCATCCGTCGTATGAAACGCGCTAAGTTCGCCAAGTTGCGTGTGGAGATTTTCAAACCCGCCATCGATGTGCGCTATAGCGAAGAAGATGTAGTTAGTCACGACCGCAATGTGATTCAATCCACACCGGTTGAGAACAGTCAGACTATTCTGCTGCTGGCGAATGATATTGACGTGGTAGGTATTGACGAGGCGCAGTTCTTTGATATGGGTATTGTTGATGTATGCCAACAGTTGGCGAACAGAGGCATTCGTGTGATTGCAGGCGGTTTGGATATGGACTATCGTGGTGTGCCGTTCGGACCCATGCCGGCGCTGATGGCTATTGCCGATGATGTCTACAAAGCGCATGCTATCTGCGTCAATTGCGGCGATCTGGCGTACGTGAGCCATCGTCTAGTCCATAGCGATAAACGTGTCTTGTTAGGCGAGACGGAGAGTTACGAACCACTTTGCCGCGCTTGTTACAACAAAGCGATTGCAGCAGAGCAATCATAAATCTAAAATTTGCAATCATCAATTATATTGATGTCATATTACCATTAGCCATCCGGGATTGCTATACGTATAGCGTTCCGGATGATTTGGCTTTACCGCCGGTTGGTAGTCGAATAGTCGTACCGCTGATGAAAAAAGAAGTGCGAGGTGTTGTGCTACGCGAACACGCAGAACCGATAACTGCTGCTTTACAGTCTAAGATTCGTCCGATTTCATCGGTAGTAACAGATGCGCCAATCGTATCGCGCGAGCAGTTGGCTTTATGGCAATGGATGAGTGCCTATTACATGTGCACCTTAGGCGAAGTGATGAGTGCAGCCTTGCCCGTAGGAGTGGATAAACGCTTGTTGAGTCCTCCTAAGCGTCGGCGCACACACACTACCACCTATACAGGCGAGATAGAACCGCATCATCCGCTTACACCGGCACAGGTGAATTGTGCCGAATCCATCGAGAAAAACTGGCATGAAGGCAAGTCTATCGTTCTCTTACACGGCGTAACAGGTAGTGGGAAAACGGATATCTATATTCATCTGATTGAGCAACAACTGCTGCAAAACAAGAACGTACTCTATTTAGTACCGGAAATCGCCCTCACAACCCAACTCACCACTCGTCTGCAGCGTATTTTCGGAGATCGACTAATTGTTTATCATAGTCGTCTTACCGACGCTGAACGCGAAGAGCGGTATAAACAAATCACCCATTACCAATTACCAAGTGCTAAAAACTTTGTGGTCATCGGCGCACGAAGTGCTATCTTTTTACCGATTCCCGACCTCGGTTTGGTGATTGTGGATGAAGAGCATGATCCCAGTTACAAACAAGCCGAACCGGCGCCTCGCTATCATGCGCGTGCTGCGGCGATTGTGTTAGCGAAAGAGCATAGCGCGAACGTGTTGTTAGGAACGGCTACTCCTTCAATTGAATCGTATTATTTGGCACAAAAAGGGGTCTATGGTATCGTTTCGCTAACCGAACGATTCGGAGGCTTGGAATTGCCGCATATAACGACCATCGACCTGCAGCAGCAATACACCCGCAAAGAGATAGAAGGACATTTTAGCGATCCGTTAATAGCTTCTATTCGACAATGTTTGGCGGATAATCAGCAAGTTATACTCTTCCAAAACCGCCGAGGCTATGCACCCCAATTGCTCTGTACATCTTGTGGTCAACCGCCGCGATGCGTCCAATGTGATGTACCCTTAACACTCCATAAACAAGCCCGTGAACTACGATGCCATTATTGCGGTTATCGCATGCCTATTCCGCCTGTTTGTCCGAACTGCGGAGGAGAATGGAAAATGATTGGTTTTGGTACCGAACGTATCGAAGATGAGATCCAAACACTCTTTCCTTCGGCTCGCGTCTTGCGTATGGATCTGGATACAACGCGCAATAAATCAGCATACCAAGATATCATCAACGCCTTCTCTCGTCACGAATGCGATATACTGGTCGGTACACAGATGGTGACCAAAGGACTTGATTTTGCGGATGTGCGGTTAGTGGCGGTACTGAATGCGGATCCGCTATTCAATCAACCGGATTTTCGGGCTTACGAACGAGCCTACCAAATGCTCGAACAAGTGGCAGGTCGAGCCGGACGAAAAGGACAGCAAGGCCAAGTGCTGATACAAACATTTAATCCATCTAATCCGGTTTTGGAGTTAGTACGCAAACATGATTATGAAGGTTTGTATCGGCAGCAGATCAAAGAGCGTGAAATATTCCATTATCCTCCATTTCATCGGATGATTCGGCTCGAACTGCGTCATCATGACCGCGCGAAAGTGGAACTCGCCACAGAAACACTTCATCAACGCTTGAATCGTATTTTCGGTTCTCGCGTATCGGCCATCATAGTACCAAGCGTCGAACGCGTACAAGCATATTACATCCGAGAACTGACGCTGCGTATCGAACAAGGCGTGTCCTTGACGGAAGCAAAGAAGCGATTGCACGAAGCGATAGAGTACGTTGCAGCAATAAAAACGAATACAAACATAAAAATTATAATTGATGTCGATTCCTGAAAACAAACGCCGTGTGGCGTACATTAATGAGCAGATTGAGAGTGGCAAAGCCGCTCAGATAGTAGCCGAAGGCGAAGCGTATCATGAAGAACAACTCACGCGCATAGCGCGGGATATATGTTCGCGTGCCGGAGTACGCGTTGTCCTGATTGCCGGTCCTTCGTCCAGTGGTAAAACCAGCACTTCTATTCGTTTATGCCTCGCACTCTTGGAGCAAGGCAAACAACCTGTGTCCTTATCGCTTGACAACTGGTTCTTGACGAGCGACAAAGCTCCTGTGGACGAAGAGGGGAAAATAGATTACGAAAGCGTTTATGCCTTGGATTTAGCTCAATTAGACGACGATTTAGATGGATTATTAGCAGGTCAAAAAGTCGAATTACCGACTTTCAATTTCAAGACTGGTCAACGCGAGTATAACGGCGATCGATTGCAATTGAAGGAGAATAATATCTTGGTGCTTGAGGGTATTCACGCCTTAAATCCGATTCTATTCACATACGATAATGATGGCCCTACGTTTGATACCGATACGTTCTACAAGATTTACGCCGCTCCGATGAGTCCGCTGACCTTGGATGGAGAGCACTGGATACCGACTACTACGCATCGTTTATTACGTCGCATGAGTCGTGATCTACGTACTCGTGGCAAATCGCCGCAAACCACGATTGCCCAATGGCAACAAGTACGTGCTGGAGAAGCCAAATGGATTGAACCCTTCCAAGCTCAAGCCGATGCACAATTCGATACGAGTATGATATATGAGATACCGGCTATTCGTTTGAATGTAGAAACAGCCTTGCAAACCGTTCCTGCGGCATCGGAGGAATATGAAGTGGCAGAAAAATTGTTGTATTACCTTAGTTTCTTTGAGGAATTAGATGCCTCTTTTGTGCCTCGAACCTCTATTTTGAGAGAGTTTATCGGCGGCTCTCAGTTCAATGTGGGCTGATTTTGCGCTTTTTTTGCAAAAAAATGCAAAAATATTTGGTCATATCAAAAAAAAGCAGTACCTTTGCACCCGCTTTTGAAGCAAGGCGGGATAGCTCAGCTGGTTAGAGCGCATGATTCATAATCATGAGGTCCCCAGTTCAATCCTGGGTCCCGCTACCAAAGAGAGACGCAATCGCGTCTCTCTTTTTCTTTAAACTCTAAACTCTCATCTCTCAACTCTCTCACCCTACTGCAGAGCCGTTTTTTACGGGTGCAGAGACAGTAGTAACTACCAGTTTACCGTCGGCATTAACAGCCGAGAGAATCATTCCTTGACTCTCAATACCCATCATCTTTCGTGGAGGGAAGTTGGCGATGAAGAGTACTTGTTGACCAACCAAAACCGACGGATCAGGATAACTTTGTGCGATGCCGCTGAGGATAGTTCGTCCACCCATGCCGTCATCCAACTTGAATTGCAACAAACGGTCGGATTTCTTGACCGGCGTACATTCTAAAACGGTCGCCACACGGATGTCTGTTTTATCGAATTCATCGATGGTAGTAGCCTCTTTGATCGGTTCGGGACGCCAGTTCTTGAGCGCTTCCGCTTTAGCGGCTGCTTCATTCTCGGCTTTGATGCGCGCTAACTTATCCAATTGGGCTTGAATAGCCGAGTCTTCAATCTTCTCAAACAACAAGCTCACCTCGCCTAAAGCATCGCCTATATGCAGAAGGTCGATGCGACCTAAATCATCCCAACCGATGGTACTATCCAGCCGTAACATCGTCTTCAATTTATCCGATGAGAAAGGCAGGAATGGCTCAAAAGCAATCGCCAGATTGGCAGCAATCTGTAGTGCTATATGGAGTACCGTAGCTGTGCGGTCCATATCCGTCTTGGCCAGTTTCCAAGGTTCGGTATCCGCTAAGTACTTATTACCGATACGAGCGAGGTTCATCGCCTCTTTTTGAGCATCTCTAAACCGGAAGGACTCAATCAGTTGCTCCAGCGTCGCTTTTACGTTCTTGAACTCCTCGATCGTCTCTTTGTCGTACTCCGTCAACTCGCTGCATGCAGGTACCTTACCTTCGAAATATTTTCCCGTTAAAACCAAGGCTCTATTGACAAAATTGCCGTAGATAGCTACCAACTCGTTGTTGTTACGCGCTTGGAAATCCGCCCATGTAAAATCATTATCTTTCGTCTCAGGCGCATTAGCGGTCAGCACATAACGTAGCACATCTTGTTTGCCGGGAAAATCCTCCAGATACTCGTTCAACCAAACCGCCCAGTTACGCGAAGTGGAAATCTTATCGCCTTCCAGGTTGAGGAACTCATTACTCGGTACATTATCCGGTAAGTTATATCCTTGCGCTTTGAGCATAGCAGGGAACACGATGCAATGGAAAACGATGTTATCTTTCCCGATGAAATGGAGCATTCTCGTATCTTCCTGCTTCCACCATTTCTCCCAAGAACCATATTTCTCCGGCTGAGCTTCGCAAAGCTCTTTCGTATTGGATATATACCCAATCGGTGCATCAAACCATACGTAGAGTACCTTTCCTTCGGCCCCTTCTACCGGTACCGGAATACCCCAATCCAAATCACGCGTTACCGCACGCGGTTTGAGACCTCCGTCTAACCAACTCTTACATTGACCATAAACGTTCGGACGCCACTCTTTATGTTGGTTTAATATCCAATCTTCCAACCAAGCTTGGTATTGGTCCAGAGGCAGGTACCAGTGTTTGGTCTCTTTCTTTGCCAACGCATTACCTGTTTCGGCGTTATATGGATTAATCAGTTCGTCCGGAGACAACGTAGCGCCACATTTCTCACATTGGTCGCCATACGCACCTAACGAATGACATCGCGGACACTCGCCACGGATATTGCGGTCGGTCAAGAAATGTCCCGTTTCGGGGTCATAAAATTGTTCAGATGTCTCTTCTGTAAACTGTCCCGCATCATACATCTTGCGGAAATAATCGGCAGCAAACTGATGATGAATAGCCGAAGTGGTACGCGAATAAATATCGAACGAGATACCGAAATCCGCGAACGAACGTTTGATCAACTCATGATAGCGATCCACCACTTGTTGGGTGGTGATACCTTCTTTCCGTGCGCGGATGGTCACAGGCACGCCGTGTTCGTCACTTCCGCAAACGAATAGCGATTCTTGCCCTTTTAGACGCAAGTATCGCGCGTAGATATCTGCCGGTACATACACCCCGGCCAGGTGTCCGATGTGCACAGGTCCGTTGGCGTACGGGAGTGCGGCGGTAATTAAAGTACGATTAAAAGCCATATAATAATGTATTTAGTTTCTTATTGTTCTTGGATAGTGGCGGATTGCAGAATAAGGAATAACTCATCTGCCGTCACTTCGCGTATTTGTCCCTCTTTCGCTACCGAGATATGTCCGGTTTCTTCGGAAACGACGATACATGTAGCATCTGTTTTTTCGACCAAGCCCAATGCTGCACGGTGACGCAGACCGTAATATTGAGGAATTGTTTGGTCTTTGCTGACCGGCAGAATACATGCCGCGCCTAACATCTTAGCATCCCGAATGACCAAAGCGCCATCATGAAGAGGAGTGTTTTTAAAAAAGATATTCTCTATCAAACGTGCCGAAACAATTGCGTCCAAACGTTCACCCGTATCGACGATCTCTTTCAGATTATCATCACCTGCCAGAACGATGAGTGCACCGGTTTTAGTAGATGCCATATGCCTGCAAGCTTGCGTGATCTCCAATATCTGCTGACGCGAAGCCGCTTCATCTTCCGGATGAAGACGTTTGAATAGCTGCCAGGACGAGAAACGTGCGCCTAAACGATAAAAAAGCATACGGATCTCTTCTTGAAAAATAACGATTAAGGCGATAGCACCAACTGATATGATCCGGTCGAAGAGTGCGCCTGTCAGATCCAACTCGAAAACGAAACTGACCAAGAACCAAACAATCACAAACGCCAAAATACCCCAAAATAGATTCGTGGCACCCGTACGGCGAAGCAACCGGTAGGTCTCATATAAGATGACCGCTACCAGCAATATATCAATCAAATCTTTGAATCCGAATGAAAAGGCAATCAATTGCATAATCGTTCAAATAGTTTTATTGTTTGGTTAGTCTCCTTCACATCATGCGTCCGCAGTATCGTAGCCCCGTGGTATAACGCATAAAACTGCAATACCTGTGTTGCGCAGAGGCTCGTCTCCGGCGTTAAACCTAATGGTTTGTAAATCATCGATTTGCGACTCACACCCACCAACACCGGTCGCCCATAAACGCGCAGACGGTCTATTGCTCGCAAGCAGGCATAATCAGCTTCCACGCTTCCGATAAAACCTAATCCAGGATCCAGAATCAGGTTCATGTTCTGCATCTCAGTTCGCTTGGATGGCAAGTCCAAATCGCCGCGTAAGGTCCACACATACGGAGCATCGAACGCCCGCACAGTAGCGTACATCGCCTCGCAGCCTCCCGACACATCGTTGATGATCACGGGTCCGAACTGTTCTAACGCTCGTCGCGCGATGGTCGGCCGAAAGGTATCCAGCGATAAGGATGCTTCAGGAAAAACGTCATGTATAGCCTCCAAAGCCGGAGCTACACGTCGCCATTCGGTCTCTTCGCTCACCGGTTCGCTGCCCGGACGAGTGGAACAACCTCCGATGTCCAATATCTCTGCTCCATCCGCTAATGCGGTGCGTGCCCAATCAATCACAACGGATACGTTGACCGACTCTTCATCACTAGTCGACATCAACCGTGAACCGGCATAAAAACTGTCCGGCGTCACATTCCCTATTGCCATTATCTGCGCCATTTTTCTATCCCGCACGCAATTTTGCGTGCAAAGGTACGAAAAAAATCGCACATGTGCAAGAAAATTATAAAATAATCGTTCCGATAGAAAAGAAATAAGCGCATTTTTGGCGCTTTTTTCCAATTAAGAATGCTAAGAGCCAATCTTTATTGGGCCTTTACCGTAATGATGTCGCGGAGGTCGGTTGTATAGAGCGGGCTTTTGTGGTCAGTTTTGTAGATTGGCGTGGGGGCTATGTCTTCTCCGGAGTGTTGCGCGCCGAGTTGTGTGCCCAGCAGGATGGAGCGTTTGCCGTGCCGATCGTCTATATGGTCCAATACGCGTTGCAGGCGTTTGTCTCGCTCACGGTCCTTCTCGTCAAATAGATTCTGTACCACCGCTGTTTCGGAACAGATTTTAAGTAGTACTACACCGGCTTTCTTGTATAATACTCCCGGTCGATAAGCGCGTCGTAAGGCCATCAGCGCATAGTGAACCAGTTCGGGGGTGTTAGCTGTCGGTACCGGTAGAGTGATGATCTCCTTGAGGCAATGTTGTTCCGTGTCAGTACGAAAAGAAGAAGTATGCGCATAGACCAACAGTTGTTGACAAACGGAATGTTGCATCCGCAGTTGTCGGGCACAATGCGCGCAGAAATTGGCAATTTGTTCTTCCAATACTGCCGGTTTCGTAATGGCCTGAGCGAAGGTTCGAGAAGTGGTGATGGACTGCTTCATCGGTAATTGGGTGATGTCAATCGCATCTTCTCCTCGCAGTTCTTTCCATGTGAGCAAACCGGTTTTATGCAATAAATGCTGTGCGAAAGAGGCTGATTTATCAGCGAACTGGAGTGCGGTGGTAATACCTGCTGCTTGCAGTTTGGCTTTGGCGCGTCTACCGATCCCCCACACATCGCCTATCTCTAAGGATTGCAGGGCTTTGATGCGTTGTTCCTCCGTTCGGATGACGCAAACCCCGTTGTAACCTTTGTATTTCTTAGCATACTTACTCGCCACTTTTGCTAAGGTTTTGGAGGGCGCGATACCCATAGAAACAGGGATTCCGACGCCCTGTCTAATCTCCCGAACAATCTGTTCGCAGTAGGCTTTTTGTTCCGTCTCCGGCACATGGTCCAGATGAATAAACCCTTCGTCGATGGAATATTGTTCGAAATGGGTGGTGTGCTGCCGGAGAATAGACATCACGCGGTCGCTGAGATCGCCGTATAACGAGAAATTAGAAGAGAAACAAACAACGCCCTCTTTGTCTACTAATGATTGAATCTGGTAGAGAGGCACACCCATAGCGATGCCTAAGGCTTTGGCTTCGTTGGAGCGACTGACCACACATCCGTCATTACCGGACAAAACGACGACTGGTTTGCCTTCCAGATCGGGACGGAAGACGCGTTCGCAGGATACGAAAAAATTATTGCAGTCAGCCAGAGCAATCATAAGTGCTTATCGTACGCGGTGGATGGCGTAGGTGACTACTCCCCAAACCTGAAAACGACTATCTTTGTTCACTCGGATGGGTTGGAAATCGGGGTTATGGGGAATCAACCAAGCGCAGAGGTTACTTGGGTCCATGCGAAACTCCTTGAGCGTATATTCGTCATCAATATATGCGATGATAAAATCGCCGTCTTTGGGTTCTAAACTGCGATCAACCACTACTACATCTCCATCCAATATTCCGGCGTCACGCATGGAATCGCCTTCCACGTGGGCGTAAAAAGTAGTGTCCGGATGCGGTGTCATTTCCCTTGCTAAATCGATGCGTTCTCCTGAATGGTCAGCGGCAGGAGAAGGGAAACCGGCATGAATAGATTCTGCAAACTCCAGCGCTAAAGCGCTCTCTTCCGCTTCCGTGATATCTGTTAGTTTAGCCATAAAAACATGTACCATTTTGTAAATAGGCTGCAAAGGTACACAAAAAAATCGACATACGCAAATTCAATTGAAAAAAGTGAAAAGAATTTGCCAATAAATTTGTGTATGTGCCAAAATTTTTATAATTTTGCATCATGAAACGAATCATTCTATTCATCGTATGGGTGATTAGCGCAGGAAGTATTGCGGCTAATCCATATTCGATGGATGAAATCATCTTGGATATCTACCGCGCTATGACGGAATTAGGGGACGTTGATTACGAGCAGTTACAAACGGACCTCTATGCCTTGCATGAAACGCCGATTGACCTAAATGCCACTACGGATGAAGAGTTGCAGCAGTTGCCTTTTCTTTCGCCTCGTCAGATTGATGATTTGTTGGCATATGCCGACCGACATCCTTTTGAGTCCGTGTATGAGTTGCAACTGATTCCTTCGCTATCTCCCCTTACTATCCGCAATATGCTTCCTTTTGTGAAGGTAGGTAAGAGTCAAGAGTCCGGTGCTAAGAGCCTTTATGCGCGTGAGGTGTTTCACTATGCCAAGCATGAAGTGCTCACGCGGGTCGATGCGCGGGATATTGAAGGGTTTGAAGGGACAGATCCCATGTATCTGCAAGGACGGTATCGGTTTGATTTTCAGCGGCGTGTGGTGTTTGGCGCGCAGTTACGCCGACCTGCCGGAGGAAAGGCGAAAGATCTGCAATACGGTGCGTATTTGCAACTGAAAGATATTGGTCCTCTGCATACGTTGGTGGCAGGAAATTTTCAGGCTTCTTTTGGTCAGGGACTGGTCTTGGCGTCGCCTTTTCATTCCGGCAAATCGGCTTACGTGAGTACGGTGGGTTTGCCACAAGAAGGACTGCGTTATTATTCATCTGTGGATGGTGAAGGTTTGCACGGCGTAGGCGCTACTTTTAGACGGGAATGGAACCGTCAGACGAGATTGGATGTGAGTGCGCTTTATTCGATGCGTCGCGCGAATGACAGTACTTGGCATCATCTGGTAGGTGCTAACGTGACCGTACGGTATAAACGACTACACGTCCAATTGACGGCCATCGAGAACATCTGGTCGGATAGTATTCGGCCCTATCGAAACACCAATTATAACCAGCATTATTTCCGTGGTCGGACGCAAGCGGTCATTGGTGCTTCGGCACGTTATAACCACGGATGGTTCGACCTCTTTGGCGAAGTGGCAGCTGCTGAGAATCGCGAACAATGGGGCGTAGGCGTGCTGGCCGGAAGTCGGTTCTATCCTACGGATGGAGTGTCGTTATTAGCGCTTTATCGTTATTACTCACCGCATTTCGATAATGCGTTGGGGTATGCGTTTTCTGAGACCTCGCGGTTAGGCGATGAAAACGGTGGTTACTTGGGGTTTGAACTGACGCGATGGAAGAACTGGCGGATTTGGGGCTATGCGGATGTGTTTGGTTTTAGCGGACCCAAATACGGTATTCCGAATGCACCCTCAATCGGTTTTGATGCTTTAGTAGAAGCGCGGTATCAATGGCTCTCGCTACGGCTTAGGGCCAAGCAGAAAGGCGATTTGAACACCTATTCAACGCGCGCACAGTTCGATTGGATGGAAGGTCCGTGGTCGCTGCGATCAACCGCTGAAGCGAACCTCACTAAACTCTCAACTCTCAACTCTCAACTCCATTACGGCGTAACGGTTTATCAGGATATAGCGTATCAATTTCAACAAGCGCCCTTATCCCTCCGTGGACGACTGCAGTTCTTCGATGCGCGGGAATGGAATAACCGCATCTACACCTACGAGCACGATGTACTGTATGCCTTTTCTATTCCGGCGGTGTACGGTTTAGGCGGACGGGCATATGTATGTCTCAGGTGGCAGATTATCCCGCAATTGGCGCTCTACTGTCGCGTGAGTGAGACCCTTTGGCAAAAAGCATGGTATAGCGCTCATCATCCTGCCTGGACCGGCAAAGGTCTTCCTTCACGAACAGATATTCACTTGCTTTTACGGGCATCACTGTAGAATGAAGAAAGAAAAATGAAGGGGTCCATCTAATGTTCAATTTTGCGGTACGGGATCCCAACGAGGGCGGAACGAAGGCGATACGAGCGCGATACCTATGCAACAATGTTCTATTTTACTTCTTTCGGCTTTTGACTCTTTTTGTCTCTCTTTGGCATATAAACTATTGTTTTGTTGACGACAAATATAAATTAAAAGTGAAAGGAAAATGCAAATAAATTTGCATATATCAAAAAAAATGTGTACCTTTGCAGTCGATCTCTTATAACACATCATACTATGGAAAAAATCATCGAACTGATGCGCCTGCACAAAGTGACTGAGGCGTACGAACAATTGGTTCCTCAATTAGCATCGAATGAAGAAGCACGCAGTCTGTTTCTCGAACTGCTGCGGACGGGGGCTAACATTTACTTACTCCAAGATTATGTTGAGTCGATAGAGCAGCAAGCAAAAGCCGGTAATCCCTGGATGCAATTTGCGTATGCGCGCTATCATGAATTCGTGCAGCCGGAGGTGCAGTCTAATGCTATTATGGAAGAATATTACCTCAAAGCGGACCAAGCAGGTATAGCCGACGCACATATGGCATTGGCTTTCTGTTGGCGAGATGGAGATCTGGGCATGATTGACCGCGAGAAATACGCTAAAATGCGTCAGGAAGCAGTAGACCGTGGTAGTCACATGGCAGTTCAACAACATCTGAGGGACATGATGCGCGGTAACGGAGGTTTTGAACGCGACCCCTGGAAAGCTTATGAGCTGTTAGATCGCTTCGTTCGTCAGTGCGAAGCCAACGGTGACCATTTTGACCCTCGGTACTTGCACGTATTGGCTGATATAGCCGATGCAATGGGCCGTAAAGCCGAAGCTGATCTGCTGTATGAAAAAGCACTCAAAGCCGGTGACACCACTTCTTGGTTCTGGTTGATGTGTCTCCGCTGCTGCGACGAGAAAGGTAACATAGAGAACACCGAAACTTGCGAGCAGATGATGAGCGAGTACAACGATTATGTGATTCCAGAGGTGTTCTCCAGCATGCAGATGTGTATGGCGGCATATAACTACGACGAATTGGATGATGACCTCAAAAAAGATGCCCATGAGATGCTCAAGGATAACCTTGAACTGTCTTGGGAAATAGGTGATGCCTACGGTGCATTCAGCATGGGATATAATTATTACTATGGTAAATTCGGTTTCGAAGAGAATAACGACGAGGCATGGAAATGGTTCGCCCGCGCAGCGCTGATGCGCAATAGTACCGCCTATTACATGATGGCGGATATGATTGCAGAAGGCTTTGCACCGGAAGGGTATGACGAGGAGTTCCAACACATCTGCGAACTCCGTGCATTGCGGTTAGGCGATGACGATTGTCTCAAACGTGTTGTGGATGCCTACAAACAAGGATTCTTAACCGATTTTGCATTAGAGATAGAGAAATATCACTTGCCTGATTACGAGGCGAAAAAAGAAGAGGAGGAAGACGATGATGAATACGACGAAGGAGACGACGGACGCTATGACGCTTATGCATGAGATACACCCCGAGGATTCCCACTGGTGGGGCTTTGCAGCGCTGCCGGATGAGTTGGATTATCCGTTCAACGGAGAAGATAACCCGTTGACGCTCATATGCCAGTTCCATCACGGAGAAGGAATGATCTATGTGTTTGCCGACCTGGACTATTTCCTCGGCGATTATGATGCGGACGGCGGACATATCGGCGAATGGGACGAGCGGTTCTTTAAAGTGCTGTATTCACCTACTCGCGAAAACCTTCACATCCATGAGATAGTAGACTCTGACGGCGAGTCTGCCGTTCCGGCTGCTGAACCGCTCAATGCTCCTTCGCAGCGCGGAGAAGAATCGGGGGTTCTGCAGCATGCATCCTGCTGGACGGAGGAGATAGAGCAAGAGTTTCCGGGCTATCAGGTGTTGTTGGAACTGGATGAGAACGATACGATAGGACTGCGGTTCTATGATTGCGGTACGCTCTTCATCCTTATCAAGCCCAAAGACCTGGAGGCTAAGCGATTTAACCAAACAAAATGTGTATTATATTCCTATTGATATGAAAGATAAAATAGAAGAATTGGTTGAGTTATGCAAGCAGATCAATGATAACTGGCACAACAACGAAAACCGTGACGGATGGAAGAACCTGCGGTTAGTGCCTGAGGTGGCTACTCAACTGACGGCTATGCCGTTGGAAGGCGAAACGAGTGCCGCTAA
>Ga0265301_10003008_pt1 | contig 18436 bp, 22 predicted proteins | sample AusTroGonzalo_MG_2_FD_193488 | JGI IMG/M metagenome (GOLD analysis project Ga0265301, IMG submission 193488) | Bovine rumen microbial communities from tropical cattle in Woodstock, Queensland, Australia - Gonzalo_04 | ecosystem: Host-associated > Mammals > Digestive system > Stomach > Rumen ... | reverse complement strand
TATTCATTTCTTCTAATAACTGTTTATTAAAAGAATTATAACCATATAAAATACCTAATGATTCACCTAAATTTCCTATAATACCACCAAAATACTTTCGTGCATTTTCTTTTATTTTATCTATTTCATTTTTATTTTTAGCTAACTCTATTTTTTCTTTTAATCTATTATAATCATTAGTAGATATAGAAAAAAGATTATCTGTTCCTAAAAGAGGCCTTAATTCTTCTTTTACAAATTTTGAAGAAGCTTCTAATTCTGAAAAAAGATTTCCTACTTTTTCAAAATCTTCTAATCCTTGCATTGATTTGGCTTTATCTATTAATTTTTGAATTTCAATAGCATCATTATCACCATTAAAAACTTTTTGTTCATTATTTGACAATGAAATATTATTTAAATGACTAATAATACTATTTATAATTTCTTTTGTTGAATTATCTAATTTATTAATATTTTCTTGATTAAAAAAATTTCCAGCTTTAATATCTTTTTTTAATAAATCTTCATAAATTCTTTGTCTTGCATCATCATAATTTTTAAGAAGATTATTTCTATAACTACTAATTTTCTGATAATCTTCTTTATTTTTTGATGAAGCTGAATAAGGATAAATAATATAACTCAAATTCATTCACCCCCTTAAATAAAAAATGCGGGAAGCGACTACCGCCGCCTCCCGCATTAAAATCATCAACCTTGTGGAATAGTAATTGTAATTGTTGTATCTTGTCTACTACCATTAGTTGTACCAAGTGTAAATGGAGGAATACTACTTCCATTTCCATTAAGCCAAAGAACAAAATGTCCTCTTCCAAGGCCCCACTCAGCCGCTTCAGCTACATCTGCAGCAGTTAAAGCTTCTCCATTATAAGTAACATTAGTAATATCAATATCTCCAACATTTACATCAAGAACTATCCAAGCTTTCTTTCCTTGATAAGGATTTGATGAAGTCCATTCATATAAAGGATCTTCTCCAACAATAACTCTAATATCAGTATTAGAAGGTGTTACTGTTATATTCCCTTGGTTCGCTTGACACATCTGCCATCTAGTGACACCGCTACCCACTTCCTCTTCTTCTTCCCAATAAGCATTAGGAGCAGGTGCATCAGGATCAATATTTACTTTATCAGATCCTGCTACACTAAATGAAGGGATTACAGGTGTCACACCGGAAAAGTTGGTGTACTTGGAAGTGTTCCATGATTATGAGCTTCTGCTGCAGAATCTACTTTATCAACACCAAGAACTTGAATCTTACACATAAGCTTCTTAGTAGTATCAAATCTGGTATAACCAGGCATTGCATCCATTACAAAGTCAAAAGTAGAAGGATCTCCACTAGCTGCCATTGTAAATGTAAATGCTGATTGAATCTTTGCTTTAGGAATAATAAGTTCTGCAGCCATGTCTTTTCCAGAATCTTCACGTCTAAATAAAGTTTGTGCTTCTACATAGAAGTATCCACCAAAACTTTCAGGTGCAATATCAATTTCTTGAACAGCCGCTTCATTAGTCATAATTAAATAAAAATCTAATTGTACTGTGCATGCACCAACTGCAGAAGTGCCTTTTTTAACAGTAACAGTTGCTGAAGCAGAATCATCTACTGTTACATATTCTGTACTGCTTCCACTTCCACCAGAAATAGTTACATTATCAAACCAATCAATACCAGCACCAGAACCATCTAATTTAGTAGCATAAGCTTTTAAATTATCTAAAGTACAAATTGCAAAACTTGTAGCATCATCTAAACCAGTTTCTGTTTTAAGATCAGCTAAAGTAATTGTAGTTTCTCCATCACTATTTAATGTTTTATTAATAGTCATATGAACATGCATTTCTTTATCGGTAGAAGGTTTAATAAGACCAGCTCCAGTAAGAACTGCAAGACCCATAGGACTCATAAGAGCATCAGTTACAGTGAAGGTCATTGTTTTTTCACCTTCCCAAGCAATTAAACGAGCATAACCCTTACCACCCTGAGCATAAACAGTAGTAGTAGCTTGTTCAAGTGAAGAAGTGGTTGCTGTATCAATCATAAATACAGGTTGGTATTTTTCAAAAGTCTGAGTACCAACAGTCATAGTATCTGCTGCTTTAAAAACAACATCAACGATCTCTCTTACACCAAACTTCATTTGTTTTTTCCTCCTTAATTTAATTAGCTAATTTTTTAAGGATGTATATCTTCCATCCAATTATCAACTTCTTCCATATTTTGCGCGCCTGCTAATTTTGCCTTAATATAAATATCATTATTTTCTTTAAGTTGAAATCTTTCAAATTGATCTCTTAATTGATAAATAGTGTAATTTAAATAATCAATAAGATTATTACCTGTTCCTAAAATACTTATATATCTACTATAAATATTCATTTTTACACTTTCATTTTTAGATTTCGCAACTTTTTCTTTTCCTTTTTTAATCTTCTCTGCAATTTTTGCAGCCAACGCATCTGCGGGATTGATATTTTCTTCCTTTCCCACATCTAAACAAAATATTTGATTTAGAATATCTCTAAAATCTTCATAATTTTGTTCATTAATAATTGACGAGAAATTTTCTTTTTGAAGAAGCATTTTATCTTTCTCAAATTTTATCTCATAGTTAGGAAACAAAAGAGATAAAACAGACAAAGCATTAGTTTTATGAGCAGTCTTTTCTCGACTATTCATTACTGACATAAATATATCAAAATTACTTAAATTCTCTAAATTATTTTTGTCCTCTTGAGAAAGATTATTTTTATCAAAAATGATAAAATGGCAACCCATATGAAAATTTTCTTCTCCTATATAGCCAATTTCTTTAAGAGTAGGTACATGAATAATTAATTGTGCTTGCGGAAATGGTATATCATTGCCAGATAATAAAATAAGCTCATCTATTTTCATAGAATCAACCTTCTTCTATTTTATCATCATTTCCGTGAGTTGCAGTATACATTAAACAATATCCTGCTAAATTTTCATCTAAAATTAATTCATTAGCTCCCGCAAACTCTAATTCTCCAATACCAGATAATTTAGATCTATTTAAGATACCATCAATATACCCCATAATCTTTATAGGTCTCTGTCTATAATTTCCAAGATCCCAGTACTCAGGATGACAAACAACATCAATTTCTAATATACAATCCCGCCAATAATCACTTGCATGATTAGGTCTAAAATTATCAAAAGAAATACGAATATATGATTTAACTTCCTCATTCTCTCCAAATAAAAGCTTAGGACTAAATCTTACATATCCTTTATCATGAAGATCTTTTATAGAAGTTCTATTTATAATATCAATATATTTTTGATTTGTCATATCATATAAGCAATCTGGAGTATTAATTAAAAGCAATCTTTTTAAATAATCACTATATGGTCTACTATCAACAAATAACTTCTTTATAATCTCTTCTGAATCTTTTTCACAAGAGAGAAAAGAAGAATTAAATTCACCAGACCATCCGTTCATTTTACCAGCTCTTGCCATAATAGCCTCCTTGTATCTCCAAATCCTTAAAAGGATTTTACCTCAATTTTTTTCTCTACCTTGGTTCCATCTTCTTTTTCATAAGATAAAATAAAACTTGTAGATTTTGAAGCTGTTATATCTAATAAACATGACTTATCGTCCGCAGAATTAATTTTTACTTTATTAGAATTCACAACAAATTTACCATTGCTCAAACCAACAATAGAAAAAGACAAATTTGTGTCAAAAACATAACAAATTGCGGGACCCTCGATATGTGGTGTCATAAGGTCCGGCTCACTAATTTCAACCGGTTCCATAGCATCTTCCGCTTCATTATCATACCATTCTTTAAGATAAACATCTATAACTCTTTCACTTGAATATTTATCAGTGGCAACTACTTTCCATTTATGCCATTCTTCAATTTCTTCTCCAGTATCTACATCAGGATAAGCAAGTTTCATTTTAATCTCATTATGTCTACTAAAATATTCAACAGTTCTACTATCTTTGGTAATTTGAATAGCCATAGAATAATTTAAATCATTCCAAGTCCAACCATGTTTCTGATTCCAGACTGTTGTGGTTTCAACCGGACCCCGCAATGTAACCCAATAAGGATGTCCATCTACATCTATAATAGAATCAGCTTTTGTTATAATACCTCTAAAGTAAGCTTCTTCAGTATGCTGTTGTAAATTAACAAGCCAATATCTATTAGTCCGATCCCACCAAAATACAGTTCCTTCTTCCATTCCAGATTCAAAATCTATTGAAATAACTTTCTTATCGAACTGTTCTGTAAGTCTACTTGGATTAATTAAACATCTCCAACGGCGCTCATCTTCCGTTCCCTTATCTAGGGTAATCCATTCAGCTTGATAACTATTCTTTAAGGCTGCGGCAAATGACTTATATTTTCTACTAACATTCCAATTATCCGCACGATCATAGCCAGTATAGTTTATACGCTGTTTCATCCTCTCTAATCCGTTAGACATTTTCTTATATCTCCTAATAAACTTAAACATTCAAAAATCAATCTTCTAAAAACAAAAAATTGATTTTCTTCTTTTAAAGTTAATAAAGATTCCATCTTACACAAAAGAGAAAATAACTTCGGTTGATCGACCCAAAGTATCTTCATACCAATAATTTCATAAATTAAGTTTTGAAGCGGGGTCTCCCAATCGCCACCCTCTTCCCGCACTGGAAGTAATTTATAAATCTGATTAGTAATTCTTTTCAGATTTACTTCAACTGCGGAAGCATTAAACTCAATATTGTACTTTAAAACCATCTGCAGCAAACCCTATGCGGTTGACGGTAGGTCCTCCCGCACCATAAGTAGGCTTAGTGATAATTTGACCTGCGGTGGATTGGGCACCTTTATCAGTCATTTTTCTTCTCTTATAGAGTCTCTGAAGATGTAAAGAATCTTTCTGCTGTGCTTCTACTAATACTTTAAGTTTAGCTATATGATTTGCTTGAGAAGTCATTTTAAAATCAGATCCAGCATATTTCATTACTGTTAAATCTGTAGTATCTAATTGCTGAATTAACCATTCAATAACCATATTTAAACCTAATATATTAATTTCCTCTTGAGTTAATTCTATATTAAAAGCACCGCCTACCCATCCAGTAGCCGGTGCATCTTTATAATTACTCTCAATTCCATTATAAATTCCTAAATCATCCCAATAGCCTTCTTCATAATTGAAAATATCTACTTTAGGAAACTCAAACCTAGGAATAGAAGCAACTAATAAATCTTGTAACATTCTAATTGTATCTATTTCGTTAAATTCTAAATACATATCAGAAGTAACTCTAGTAAAAAAATTATCATAGATAGTTCCAAAGGAGGTATTAATTTGTTCTGCCATCTTTATACCTCACTTTCTAAATTATTTTTTATCTACTACTTTGTATTTTGGTGCGGCGGGTGCCACTGTGCGACGCTCGGGTTTGGACTCGGTTTCCGCAACTTTCACTCTCCGCTCCTTCTTTGGTTCCTCTTTCTTATCAGACTCATCCTCTGTAACATGATTAACCATAATAGCATTATTTATATTCAAACCAGTCTTTTTACTAAGCATTTCTCTTTTCTTCATATCTGGAATTTCTTCATTTACTGCAATATCTTTTGCAATCTCAATAGCTCCTTCAGGCGCAAAATCAAGAAAATCTGCAAATTCATCATAACTTCCACTAAAAAGTAATAATCTAATATCTGCTTCATCATAAAAATATTCTGGTTCTACTTCCATATTTAAAATTTTAAGAGCCTCTTCATTCTCAACAACAAGGTTCTCCGCAAGAAGGGCCTTCCCGCCTTGAGAATAATTTAACTGAACCAGCTCTTTAAAGGGAACTTTTTTAACCTCTCCCTTGTTAAAAGATCTAACGATACCATTATCTAACTGATACCAAGTTTCGCCATTGTTTCTATTTCTAACAGAAACCAATTCATCATCTTTAATAGTTGCCATAATATATTCTCCTTTTATCTCCAATAAATAGCAAAATATGGGGAAGGCATTGCTACCTTCCCCTATTTAGTTATTACATAGTTCTACTTAAATCTTTATTTTCATATACACAAATTGCGTTGGAGAAGATAGCTCTTACACCGACTTTCTTATAGATCTGAACTTCTCTTGATCTATCATAGTTTGTGTATTCATCAACAATAGTCTGTCCTTCAAATGCAATCTTAACAGGCTTTTCAGCACCAACAGGAATGATGAAAGCATAACGAGGATTCATTACTCTAACAGCATTAGGGCCTGTTGCATCATCTTCCCAAGACTGAGGAAGAACGATAACCTGATGTCCCTTATAGTTTGCAAGATAACCATTATCCCACTTCTGATTCTTCATCTCATTAGAGATCCAATCACCGCTCTGAGGAATCATAGTAGCTGCAAATTCATAAGTACAATAAATTGCAGATTTACCATAAGCATCAGCTTTGCTGATTAACTTATCCATAGCAGGCTCATTGAAACCATTGATAGAAACCTTATTATTAGCATTTACATTAGCAATAGCACCAATAAGCTGTTTCTCGATCTCAACATAAATGCACTCGTCAAGACCTTCCATAACGATATCAAGAACATCAGCAAAATCAACTCTGCCATCTAACCACTCTTCAAAACCAATCTGAGCAGCTCCACCAATAGCATTAGTTGTTACTTCATAGCTTTGTCCATCAAGTTTGAATACTTCATACAGACCAGCTAATCCAACTTTACCGATGAACTGTTTTGCACGTCTCTTAGAAGCAACAGTAATCTTCTGTGTGAAGATTGGCTTGTCACCCTGTGCAAAGGTCTTAATATCAGCAAACTGAGAATATTGCTGCATAACCTTTGCAGGAAGTACATCATCAATAGTCTGCTCTAATAAAGCAAACACAGTATTTTTATTTTCTCTATAAAGAGAATATGTTCCAGCAAGCTCATTAAACTCTGAACGAAGAGTTTCCTGTAAGTCGCTATAACTAAAATTCTTATCTCCAAAAGCATAAGCGGTAGGAGCAGAAGGATTAGCTTTTGCGACAGTCTTAGCTAAAGCAAGCATATCTTTAAATTCTAAAGCCATAATCTTTTCCTCCTATCTTATTTATGCGATTCTCTGAAGCTTGAGACCATCTTGTCCATCAGGCATTGTGTAAACTTGAACTACCATCCATTCAGTTCCAGCAGCTACCTGAGTAGATCCTTGAGAGTCATCTTTCTTCTCAAGCTGAAGAGTTTTTGTTGTATTGTTTTTAACAGGTACTAAAATATCACCAACAGCATATTCAATGCCAGTTCCAGTCTTAACCATGTTAGTGGTATAAATATCTCCAATATTTGTCTTGAAAAGACGAGGAGCGATACCATCCATTCTATAACCATAATCAGGATGAGGTGGATTTGCATTTACTCCAACAGTAAGAGCACCATCATCATATCTTCCTTCAACAGGGCCATTAACTGCAAGATCAGAAGTAACATAATTATCACCAACTCTAATCATTGCGAAATCTTTATAAGATCTTCTCCAGAATGGCTCATATAATTTAATCTCATTAAATACCAACATTGGCTCGCCTTTTGTTTCAATTACAGGGGGCTCAGCCTGTGCATCTGCAGCTTTTCCGCAGTTTACAGAACCATTGGCATAATCATAAAACATGAATTCACCATTTTGAAGTGTAGTAACTTCTGTATCAAGCGGAAGTCTAGCATAAATCTGTCCAGTCTTCTGAGCAGAAAGCTGATTAGGTTCTACTTGACCATAGCCTACTCTTGTAAAATCAGCCATTATTCTTTTCCTCCTTATTTATTTTAACTATTGTTTTTTCTTTCTTCTACTGCCTTTAACCAAGCAGGTAAATCAGAATTAACACTATCATTTAAATTAAAGATAGTTGGAGTTTCAATTTCTTTATCTTTCTTATCTTCCTTAGTAAATGTAACTTTCTTGTCAACACAAATAACGGAAAGTTCTTTCTTAATGTCATCTAAAGTATAATTAGCTTTATTTTCAATAACATTCTTTTTATCTTCATCAGAAAGCATATAGAAAGAGTTAATTAAATCATCTTTTTCTTGATCTTCAACCTTTAATTTAAATTCATTAAGTTCTTTGTTTTGCTCTTCTAAAGCAGTAAATTTTTCTTGGAGTTCATTATATTGCTGTTCAAGTAAAGAATATTTTTCTTCAGCTTCTTCTAAAGTATTTTTAGTAGGAACTTTTTTCTTATTTTCGTCTTCATCAGAATTATCTTGCTTATCATCTTCCTTACCTGTCTCGTCATCAGATTTAGAATCAGAATCGCTATCATCAGAAGAATTTTTATCTTCTTCACTATCTTCCTTCTTTTTAAACTCCTCTACTGTATTTTGATTTTCAGAGTTTATCTCAGAACTTAAATTGTCCTCATTTTCAGAATTTTTTGCAAATTCTTCAACAGGAGCTTCCACAGGCTGTTCTTCTACTTCGGGAGTAACTTCAACTTCCTGTGCCTCTACTTTTTCATTTTCGAGTTCCATTTGACTTTCTCCTTTCTCTAATGTTGAATTAGTAAGTTCTTTTAATTCTTCCATCATACTATATAAAGTATTCTTAAAATTACTATCCACAGTGAAAGAAGAACTTACTTTAGGAGATGTAATTGAAGAACCTTCAAAACACGGTTCAACATCTTCTCCTAAAATACACAATTTTGAAAATATTGCGTCATTTATAATGAAAAAATCCATACCACAATTATTGTCAGTTGACCAAAAACCTTTTAAAGTTTTTGAATCTAATTCCATTGAGTGCGGGCGACCTTCATTATAAACTTTCATTGCTTCTTCAAATTGTCCCGTCCATAAGTAACATTCAGTCATTAAATAAGTTCTAATAACCTTATTCCCAAATTCATCTTGATCTTCAAAATCTTTAAACCAAACTTTAGCATCTGGAGCAACAAAACCATATGGAGTAGTTTGACATTTGAATTTAACGCCATCTCCATCAATAGTAACTAACTCACCATGATCTCTAAAGTCTTCCTTTTGTTCACTATAATAGCCAACAACAGGACAGCCAGGAAGGGTTTGAGCCATTTGTACAGCGACTGTCTTATCTATATGGCTACCATTTCTATTATGTCCTAAATAAAATACTTTACATTCACATTTAGAAACAAAAGGACTAATACCCGTTATATTGATGAATTCAGGAGAATCAATAGTAGCTATACTAATATTTTTTGGCATTTGCTCTTCCTCCTTAACTCATTGATTCTCTATTCTGGATTGTTTTCTCTGACTTTTGGTCATTTTCTTTTTCTGGGCGGCCGGCCTGTTTTTGGTCGCCTTTCAATTCCGCAGGTACTTTTGCAGTTTTTTGTTGCGGGTTCTGGCTATTTGCATCTTGGGTCTGGCCCTCCCCGCCCTTAACTCTATTTAATATGTTCTCATTCATAGTAGAACTCATTAAAGGTGGAATAAATACATTAACCAAATCAAGAACATCATTCTCAAAGTAAGCATTAGCAAGAATACTACTCTGGCTTTGTCCAAGTGCAATCTGAGGCAACATCTTAGAGAAACCAATCTGCATTTGCTCTTTATATAATTTTGACATTTCTTTGAAATTATAAATAGTAGTAGTAAGAATTTGTGCTTTATATTCAAACTTCTTTCTATTAGTATTAAATGGATCTAATAAATCATTTAAAAATCTTTCAAATTGTAAAATCAAATTATACATAGTAGCTTCGTCATTTAAAATAGATTTCTCTAAAGCGATATTTCCATCAGTATTAAACTGCATTTGAGAAACTCCCGCTTCATTAAACAACTGTCTTTCAACACGCTTCAAATCATCAGTTTGTGCAGTAGCTTGATTATCAACCATATCTTCAACAGACACATCTGCTAAAGTAGTTAATACATCAATACCAATCGCACGACTAAGCATTTGAACTGCGTTATTATGGAACTGTTGTATTTCCTCCGGATCAAAAATCATTTCACCATTTTTGTCCAAAGGCATCTTCTGAATAACAATCTTTAATAATCTTTGTAAAGTCTTTTTTCTATCTAAAGCCTGTGCTTCATCTAAGTCAAGAATTAAAGGTATAACAGAAATAAATGCTGGATAATCTTCCCCATTGGCTGTAAACTTTACAGTCATATCTGGATCTAATAAATACCAGCCGCTTGTATCTCCTTGAAATTGAGGAGGAAGCTTTCCTTGTTTATACAAATTATAACCATGCCTAAATTCTTTTGGAAATAATTTTAAAATCTTATCTCTAGTCTGTTTATCTCTGAAAAATTCATCGAAATATCTCATATTAAATTCTACCGCGGGTTTATTTCCTTGGAACCAGCGGCAGCGACAATAATTTACCGGCAGCTTTTGTAAAGCCATTCCATTATTTGCAATAGGAATCTTATAACCATAATAAGCTCCATATTTTAAAACATCTAAAGCAATTTCTCCACAATATTTTTTAACATCAAAATTATCCAAAAGATTCAAACATTTATAAAAACCTTCTTTTACTTTATCTGGTTTATTCTTTAATTTTTCATCATAAAAATATGGAGTAACCATCCAATCATAACGATACATAAAAGCCATATATCTCAATATTCTTGCATATATACCACTTATCTTATAAAAATATTCAGATATCTCTCTCATTCTCCGCACATCATAAGTGCCTATAGCTTTTAATACATTACCTTTATCTGCTAATTCAGGATTGGCAACTCTTAAATCGCCTAGTTTTAAAATAGCATCATCTAATGTTTTTGCACCAACGCGAATCTTACTATAATCCACCGCGGGCAAACCTTGATATCCGGTATTATTATCTAATAGAGTATCTCCTTCTCTATAAGTCTGAATTGTAAAATTTCGACTTGCCATTGTTCTGTCACGCAAAGAGACACCTCCTTTTAATAATTACCAATCGTATGCTGCTTTCATAATATAGTCATAATCTAAAATTCCTTCATCCCAATATGGAATTGTAACTAATTTATATCCATGTTGATTACAATAAATTCTTTTTTGATTATCATTAAATTTCTGTCTGTATAAACCTTTTGCTCCACCAAATTTAGATTTTGCTTGATAGTGCTGGATACCTTGATATTCTAAAAGAAAATCAAGGTCTCCATTATCATCAAAAATAGCAAAATCAAATCGAAGTGGTCTACCAGAAGAAGAAACAAGATCAGGAAAACTATATTCTTCTTTATAGGTTATCCCCGCAGCATCCAATATATCACAAATTTTTATTTCTCCTCGACTTGATTTCATAACATCATCCTTTACTAAAATATTTGATTTTATACTCTTATTTTTTAATCTCGTTTGTCCATTTTTAACTAAAAAACATCAACTTACTTACATCTCTTTTTCTTCTTCTCTTTAACAAATCTTCCTGTTTCTTTATATAGTATAAACCATAAATAAATGCAGAAAATTTATCCTTTCTAATACCTCTATTACTCTGTTTAAGAATAATATTAACTCCTTCATTTTCTTCTACAAGATTAAGCATTTGATCTCTAAGAATACTTGTAAGAGTAAAAGGTCTAAGATATTCTGCTCTTTGGTCCGCATTAAAATTCTGACCTTGCTTTGTACTTAATAATTTAACTTTAGCAGCTTGTTCATCAATAAGGAATTTCACCTTCCCGCTTGACATTTGTGTTTGAGCATATGAATATGCTTCTGTATTGATAGGAGCATTTGCTTTAATTAAATACATAGCATTTTCTTCAACTCCCGCACCTTTTATCTTTCTATAAAGATTAACAGTATCTTCCGCAGTACCATCCGCAACACCAAAAGGTGGTAAAGTATCTCCAGTTTCAGGATCTACTTGAGCTTTAGTCATAAAGTCAATTAATCCAACTCCAAGACCATTGGCATCAATAGAAAGAATACGCGCTTTATATTTATAATATAATTTCTTTAAATTAATAGCCTGTGTTTCAAAATCTTCCGCTTCATAAGTATATAAATTAACAAGAGTCTTAAGATCCGTTCCTTGCGGCTGCGGTGTTGATTTAATAACCATAGCCTCAGTAGTACCATTTATATTCTATACAGGTCGTTAATCTGTATACGCTTTCGCTGCTGCATGTTACCATGCAGATTAGACTATATCTTCATTCATTTCTGAATGTTCCCCATTTCGACTCACTTGAGCCTACTCCCTTTCGGGATAGTCGTTGAACCTTAATTAAAATTATAATCCTTTGTAAGCCAACTCCAACTTTTTTTTCTTTTTATATCAGAAATACAATATTTACTAACTCCATATTTCTGACCTATTGCAGTTAAGCTATCTGTTCCAGATTGTATTAATTCACAAATTTCTAATACTTGTTGTTCTGTTAATTTTACACATCCAGCATTTTCTCCTTTAGCCTTATTTGCTAAATTATTTCTATATGCATGACTAATATTTTCTAACCCAGTACACCATTCAAGATTATCTAAACAATTATTATGTTTATCCCCATCTTTATGATTTACTTGTAATTGTAAACTATCTTTTCTTGGCTGATAGGCTTCTAAAACAAGTCTATGAACCATAAAAAATTTTCTTCCTTTATTAGTCATTAAGCCAACTCGTAAATATCCTTTTTGAATTTCTTGTTGACTAACTAAATGCCATCCTCTATAAGGAGAATAAACATTGCCTTCTTTATCAATTCTATATTCTTGATTAAAAATAAAATCTGGATAAGTAATAATTTTAGTATTATCTAAATTCATAATAATATCTCCTTTCTTTTGATATTATATATGAATTTTGTGAATTTTAATGTATATAAAGTTGTCCAACTTTTTATACAAAATTTTAATTCTTGGCTGCTGATTGTCCTATTTCAAGGAGTTCCCAGCAATTAAAGGAATTTTACTTGAGCTAACATTAACCCAATTCTACCAACATCGACTCCTATTACATAATAAGCATTTTTAGAAGATCTTCCGCTATATTCCTGTTCTGGCTGTAATAACTGTCTATGTTTATCAAATTTTTCAGCAGAATAAAAAGCATTCTCTACTGAACCAGACCAAATCGAATTATACTCACGATCAAATGAATCATCATTATAAGTTCCTTGCATTTTTAACTGCTCTACAAAGTCTTCATCTAACAATCCTTCAACAACAGGTGTATTATAAGTACCACCCATAACCATTGCGGCGTCTGGTTCTACGATACTTTGAACCAAGAGCTCAATCAGCTTATCATATGCAAAGGAATTTTTCCAACCCGCGGTTGTAATATATATCTGACTTTTGTTAATAACTTCTTCTTTATGTCTACTACCATCTGGAAGTAATCTATCTACATTGGTAGTAGGAATAATAACTTCATTAAGAATATCTCCGTCTATAAGTACACATTCCTCCATAAGTCCACCGGTTCTACGCTGACCTCTGGAAGAAGGCCTTGCCGCAAGAATATCTATACTTGATTTATTTTTAAATACATACCGCACATCATCTTTAGATTTTTTAGAAACACCACGATCCCAGTTTATTTCATTATTTAATTGCGGGATTAGCCTACAAATCTCCTCTATCTTTGCTATTGTAATACTTGCCGCCTGCTCTTTACCACCCGTAGTAACAAATAATTGACTATTAGGATAAAGTACGCATCTAAGCATTAAAACCATCATAGATAGAAACGATTTAGAATAAGCACGCGGAAAGGTTGCATACACATAACGATGCCGCATAACTATTCTTAAAAAGATTCTCTGATAAAAGAAGAACTTAAAGTTATGCGGGTTATATGGATTCTCTGGATTATTAGTTCCATATTCATCTATATGTAACATTTTATCTACAAGATAATCTGGATATTTTCTATAAAAAGAAATTAAATATCTTAAAGGTTCAACTTGAGCCTTTAATCTTTCTTCAGATAACTCTTGCTTTGCAGATGAGCGGGATTCGGATAAATCTAAAAGGTTCTGCAAACTCATTCTTCATCCCCACCTCCCGCATACAGTTCAGCATCTTGTTCTTTATCAGCTTCTATAGCTTCTCTAAACTTAATATAATCATCATCAGTTAATTCTACTTGATCCAAACCTTTTTCTTTAGCTTTCTCTTTATCTCTTTTCATTTCTTCTTGAATTTCTTTTTTCTTTAAGAATTGTTCAATTTCATCTGCAAGAGATTTATCTTCATATATCAATGTCTTATTCCACTGTTTTAAATCATCTATAATTTTATCAACAATATCATAAGGCACATCAATTTTAAACTCTGGTATTTCACCACCATGTTTTTCACAATAAGCAACCATTTCACCAACAGACTCAACAAAATCTGTTTTAGTTTCTTTATTTTGTGCTTCTGTAAACTTCGCGGATTTCATCATTGCATCATAAACTCTTGATAATTTCTGATAAGAATCTACATCCCCGCAATCTATAGCTTGATTCATTTTAAGACTTGTTTTACAAATCATTTTTAATGTATCCTCGCGGGCTGCGCCTTGAATATCAAATGAATTCATAAATTCATTATAGAGTTTTTCCATAGCTACCCACTCATCTGCTTTATAAAGCCTTCCCCATTTCATGGCAAGATAAACCTTATCTTCTTGAGTCAGTTCCGCACCTATATCAACTAACTCAACTTGTTCAAAATCACCACCGACAGGATAAGCAGAATCCTGAGGCGGAGGGGCTGGTTGAGTGGGTTCTATAACGGGTTCAGGTGTATGGGTCTCCGCATATGTCAAGTATTGAGCTTCACTTATTTCACCATTTTCAAAAGCTTCTTTCATTTGATCTAATTGTTCTTTGGCAATATCTGCAGGTTGACCATATAATTTAGCTTCTTCTTCGTGCTTTTGTTGAAGTATTTCACTATCAGCCCAGCCATAATATTTTCCTGTCTTTTTATCAATAAATTGTTTTAATTTCATTTTTGATAAATATTTACCAAAAACAGACATACCATTCATTTTATAAGGATCTTTTTGATAAGCTCTATCTCTTAAAACATTCCATTCCCAAGGCAACCAGGGTATATCAAATTTTTCTAAGATCCATAAAAAAGTATCTGGTTCAAAATTATTTATGTGCATCGTAAGACAGGCTTTACATAATTCACATTTTGTTCCATCTTTATAAGTATAAAAATTCACATCTGCCATTGTTTTTTTACATTTTGAGCAGAAACGTTGTTCAGCCATAATCATTCCTCCTCCCAGTGCCGCCAAATATAACCGCCACCAGTTTTAGACACTCCATTACAGCAATTTCTAATACTACTCACTCCAATATTTGTTTCTTTTGAGGCGGTTACGGCACTAGTATATATTTTTATTAAATTCATTTCTTTATCATATTGAGCTACTAACTTTCCATTTTTTTCTGCTATTGGTTTTATTATTTTATCATCATTTTTATATTTCCATTGAAATCCTCCGCATTGAGAAGTTTCTCCGCGACAAGCTGCAGTTAAATTAGATTTAAATAAATTTAATTGTCGAGCGGCTTCTGAAGCACTTTCATATTCTGCAATAAAATTACCCATTAAATCATATTGATAAACTGCTTTTTTAAAAAGATCTGCTTGTCCATCATCTCCTCCTGCTGTCATATTATAACCATTAGGCACTTTAGAATTATAATATTGAATCCAAAATTTTTCTTTTTCATTTAATTCTTGTTTACTACATTCTTCTACTATTTCAAAAGAAAAATTTTCTTCACCATATTTCCTTAAAGCCTTATGAAAAATACAATTATCTCTTTTAGGATTTGAAGCATCACTTCTATGATCTCTTTTTCTTTGAGCAATATCAATAGTTTTTCCAATGTAAATTTTATTATTTATTAAATTTTGATATTTATAGATTCCACATATACTCATTTTTTATTCCTCCTTTTATACTTTATATAAAAATTACACTTATCACAATATATTGTATTGCCCAAAATGCCAAAATCTTTTATACTTGAGATTTAGGAATTATTTTATTTTTCTTTGATCTTGCATTGCGACAATTTTTGCAAATACTATAGTATCCGTCTTTGCTTGTACTATTCTTAGAAAAGAAATGATTATGAGCTAACTTTAATTGCCCACAACGACTACATTTTTTGAAATAACCTTCCTCTTCATGAGTAAAGTGCCAGACCAACCATTCGTTAGCCGCCTCCTCCGCAATCAGTTTAGGAATTTTATTTCTCCATAGAGAACTAATATATTCAACCGAATGTTTAATTCCATATTTTTCATTTAATTTCTCTTGAATTTGTAAATTTGATAATCCATCAATTTTATAAATAAGTAAATCATAATATAATGGATATTTTTTTTCAAGCGCGGCATCCACTACCCGCTCTAAATCAATCATCATCCATTTAATATCACTATTAAACTTATCCCAAGAATCTTGTTTAAGTTGTGAATAATTACACAAGAGCATAGAAATATGTTTTGGATCATATAAATTAATAACTCCTGTACTATGAACCTCACCTTCCGCATCCATATAAACTTTTTCAGATAAATCTAATTTAGAGATACTCTTTTTTAAATTCATTAAATAGATAGGTTTGCGGTAAGCACTTCTTAAAACATATTGATCTTTTCTCATAGCAATTAATTGCTTTTTAAGTAAGAAAGCTCGTTTCCCGCGGGCTGCCTTAGATAAAGCTTCTACTTTATTAATTTCTTCTCTAAGTTCTTTCATCCCAGGGATCTCCCGCACATCTTCTTCAGTAATATTTAACTTTGGTGCAAATATAATATTTTTATCATTTGCAATCATATTATAGATTCCATCTTCACCATTTTCTAATTTACTTACTAAACCTTCAAATGACATTTCTCTCTTGTTTACTGTTATCATATTATTATCTGTTAATATAAATTTTTTATCCTTTTTTTTATCTAAAGATATATCTATAAGATAAGTACCCATTTTTTCTAAATACTTAGAAGTTAATTTTTCTGAAGGAGTATTAGCGATAATTTCATTTACTCTTTGAAGACGACCTTCTATGGTGTCAATGCTGAAGTCCATTTTAATATAATTATCTTCAGCGGGTTCTGGTGGTCGCCCTCCCGCATATTTTTTTTCTGTCACTTTATTAATCTCCTTTCAAAAATGGAGGAAAATATCCTCCGCTCTATAAATATTATACCAAAAATTTTTTCATTTGTCAAGTTTGGTCAAAGGAAAAAAATATACTTTAAAGAAAAAGTTTCCATCACTTGACAAATTAAAAATTTTTTGATATAATATTTATAAGAAAAAATAAAAAGAGAAAAAGATGGGGGTAGAAGAATGACAAGAGAAAACGCCATTTGCTACTTACAATCAAGCGGTTTCAGCGAGGAACAGATAACCGCAATCGAACAGGCTTTTAATGGTGAGCCTTGCGAGGATGCAATCCATAATGAGCGTGAACAGGCTTATATGCAAGGATATGAAGATGCATACAAGAAAGGATGGCATGATGCAATAGGCAAGGCATTAGACGAAGCCTATGACATAGTTATAGATGGAGAGCGGTTCAGCGTTGTGCAGGAAGAAACGCTGATGGGTCTGGGAATGGCTTATGAGCAAGCCAGTACGGAAAAAACAGGGCGGTTAATATATGATCGCAATGCGGCGCAAAGATGGAAGGTGGAAGAATGACAATAGGTGGAGCGTTAAGTGAATTAAATAATCTTTTGAAAGCAGATAATATACCAATTTATTACAAACCGTCAATTAAGGCTATAATGGACACCATCGTATTAAGCAATTCGGAAAATTCAAACAAGTGGATTCCTGTCAGTGAGAGGTTACCCGAAGTCAATCAGAGAGTGCTTGTCACATCATACGGCAGAGTGTGTTATGCAATGATGACAAGCGTGGATGGAAATAGTGGTTATCCTATTTTCAGATTGCAAGACAGTTTGAATGAGCGTGTTATATGCGAAACGACAGTACATAGCGAATGGACAACAAGCAGAATAATTGCATGGATGCCATTACCGCAGCCTTACATGATTGAGCCACAGGAAAGTGAGGATAAGGAATGAGAGAGGTAGGTGAAACAGATGCAGATTGTGATTGATATACCAGAAGAAATATACAATAGTGCCTGTACTGCTAACAATATTTGGGATATGAGAATGGCAGGTTTTGTATGCTCGGCAATATCAAACGGCACACTACTTCCAAAAGGACATGGGAGATTGATTGATGCTGATAACTTACCGTTAAATGCTATTGATGATGCTAATTATGGCAGTAATTATATTAGAATTGCACAAACAATTATAGAAGCAGATAAAGCAGAAAGTGAAGAATAAATAATGAATGAGATTAATTGTCCGCATGATTTAAACCAATTTCTTTTAGGAGAGCCAATATTTGAAAACACATTTCCCGA
>Ga0265301_10003006_pt1 | contig 18448 bp, 17 predicted proteins | sample AusTroGonzalo_MG_2_FD_193488 | JGI IMG/M metagenome (GOLD analysis project Ga0265301, IMG submission 193488) | Bovine rumen microbial communities from tropical cattle in Woodstock, Queensland, Australia - Gonzalo_04 | ecosystem: Host-associated > Mammals > Digestive system > Stomach > Rumen ... | reverse complement strand
TGCCGCTTGACATTCCTGAAAAAGCTTATGCAAAAAAGGCAGGCGTCTCTTCCTGATCAGGGAGGAGACGCCGGACTTTTGAAAACGATCGGGCAGTTCCGTTTCGTTCACCTGAATCTGATTCAATCCTGAATGAATATGGAAGAGTAAACGATGAGTAAGATTAATAGCAGTAATCTGTTTTCTTCACGGCTTTGCCGTGAATACCCGGGCCGGCTTGCCATTGTCGGCGGAGGTGCAGGCTGCACCTATGAAGATATGTTGAAGGGCATATCAGGCCTGACTTCAGCCCTGCGCAAAATGGGCGTTGAGAAAGGAAGCCGCGTGGCCCTGTGGGGATATAATTCCGCCAACTGGCTGATCGCATTCTTTGCGATCGTTCGGGCGGGCGGCACCGCCGTGCTGGTGAATTACAGCATGAGCAGCGCCGACGCGGCCGAATTGCTGACCATGACGGATACGAACTTCCTGCTTTGCGGGGAAAACGGAGAGACGAAAAAGAATCCGGACGCCATGAACGCCCTGGCGACCCTGGCGGGTATTCCGGAGGACCACTGTCTGGATATTCGCCCGACAGCGCTGGACCTGGGACGCGCGTTCCCGGAGACGGAGGAAGCGCCGGATGCCCACAGCGAAACAGAAGCGGATGAAACGGCATTCATCATCTTCACCTCCGGCACCACGTCCAAACCCAAGGCAGTGCAGATTTCCCAGAAAGCCCTGACCTTCGACGCGGACGCGTTTAACGGGAACATCGGGGAATACGCGGGGCGCAGCGTCTGCGTAGCCGTACCGCTGTTCCATATTCTGGGCCTTTTGATGAGCTATGCCTATCTCTGCCGGGGAGCAACCGTATGCCTGCCCGCCAATTATAAACCCGAAACACTGGTCCGGGAAATCGACGCGTACCGCATTGCCGATATGGCGGCGGTGGGCGCAATTTATCTGAGTCTGGCAGAAGCGGAAGGTTTTGAGAAGAACGTGGTGCCCAACCTGCATCTGTGCATGATTGCCGGCGGCATGTCCACCCCGGTGCAGATGATGCGGCTGGAACTGCAGTATGCCAATGCCACTTTCATTAATATGTACGGCCAGAGCGAGGCTGCTCCCCTGACCATGGTGCGTCCCTCCGACCTGGTGGAGCAGCGGGCTCAGTCGGTAGGCCAGGCCATCGACGGTCTTGAGATCCGCATTTCGGACGGCAAGGGCGGGTTCCTGCCCAAGGGTGAAATCGGTGAAGTGGTGGCCCGCGGCGAAAACCTGATGAACGGTTACGACAAGCTTCCGCTGGAAAAACAACCCATCGATGAGGACGGCTGGCTGCACACCGGTGATCTGGGCTTAATGGATGAAAACGGATACCTGTATCTGGCCGGCCGGATCAAGGATGTGATCATCCGGGGCGGCGAAAACATTTCTCCTTCCGAGATTGAAAACGCCCTGAACCAGATGGATAATATCCGGGAAGCCAAGGTCATGGGCGCGCCGCATCCGATCTACGGTGAAAGCGTCGAGGCTTGCATCACCATGACAGACGGCGGCAAAAGCTTTGACCAGGAGGCGATCAAAAGCGCCCTGCGCAAGGTGATCGCCCGGTTCAAGGTGCCTTCCCATATTTTCCTGTATGACAGCTTCCCCCTGAATGTGAACGGGAAACTGGACCAGCGGGCTCTCCATGCAGATATGCTCACGCGGCTGTTGCGGCTGTCGGTGGATGAGGAACTGGCGGGCGGCGTCACGGTGTTCGATGTGGTTGTGAAAAACAGCGGCTATGCGATCGTGCCGGTAACCAGCCTGGTCAGCGAGCTGGCCGCAAGCATTGGTTTCAGCAAGAGGCGAACGGTATCCATCCGGCTTGCCGTGGAGGAAATGCTGACTGAACGGATCACGGACGCCTATTCCGCCGCCGGGGACATCCGGGTCAGAATCACCCTGATGCCGGAATGGCTGCGGGTTTCCTTCAGCGACAGCGGCGCGGAATACTTCATCGACAAACGGCGGGACACCTCCATGAGCGCGAAGATCATCCTGAAAGCCGTCAGCAACTTCTATACCGACTATCCCGACGAAAAACCCGTTTACTGTATGGATTTTCTGTATGAGCAGGATATCAATATCCAGGAATTCCTGATGAAAAGCAAAGGAGAAGAATGACCAATGAGTAACCAACGTCCGGATTTCCAGAAAAAAGAACTGGCCCTTTCCGCCACCCCTTATGTTTATCTGCCGATTGATATGACGGTTTACACGGTGGAGGTCACCCACCGGGAGGAGATCGACGGCGACCTGCTCCAGCACGCCATGGACAGGACACTTCAGCGGATGCCCTATCTGGCGGATACCTTCACGGAGGAACACGGCGCCATATATTACGCGGAAAACCCGCTGCCCATGACCGTCGCGCATACCGACAAAATCCGCCGGGTAGGCGGAGCGGAAACCAACTACCATCTGCTGGATCTTACCTGGGACGGAAACAAAACCTGGTTTTCCATGTTCCACGGGTTCTGCGACGGGCAAGGACTCAATGCTTTTCTGGAATCCGTACTGTACCACTATTACTGCATGAAGGACGGCACGGAGTATGACCCGAACGGCATCCGTACCGACAAGGACCGGATGACGGACGCGGAAATCTTTGAACCCTGTTCAAAACCCTATGAGGTTTCGCCGGATTTCAAAATGCCGGAGCGGAAGGAACAGCCGACGCCCTACCACCTGCCGGATATTATTGCCAATCCTTCCGGTGATGTGCTGGAATACGGCTTCCGCCTGCCCTCCGACGCGTTCATGGCCTTTGTGAAGGAAAACGGAACGTCCCCGTCGGTCATATTTTCCATGCTGGTGGGAGAGGCGATCATGCGGCTTCATCCGGACGCGGACGCGCCGATCGTGGCGAATATTCCCGTGTCCGTCCGGCGGATGCTGGGCCGTGAGGAAACCTTCAAGAACTGCTCTTCCAGGCTGGTCCTGCCGGTTCTCGGAACGCCCATGGACGCCCTGCCTTTTGCCCAGCGCGCCGCGCAGCTCCGGAGCATCCTGAAGATGCAGATGAATCCCGATCTGTGCCGGACCACCCAAAATTATATCGGCGGTATGTATCGCAAGCGGATGGGAGAAGCCACAGACTATCAGGAAGAGATCAAAAAAATCCCCGGGTTTGCGAGGGTATGTCACGATACGTTCTATACGGATTATATCGGTTCCCTGCGCAAAACGGCCTATTCGGAACGGATCACGGACGTGCGGTTCCTGTGCCAGCCCGCCATGGGAAATACCCTGCACCTGAATATCATCGAGCACAACGGGCAGTTCCGCATCACCTGCCTGGCCTGCAACGACATTACTCCGATCACCGACGCGCTGGAGCAGGTCCTCAAAGATCACGGGGTTCCGTTCGAAAGGATTCCCGAGCAGCGTTTCGCGATGCAGCGGACAAACTGGCGGGACGGCATGGGCTTGAATGAAGTCCGGTAAACCTGAAAAATAAAAAAATTTTGCAATTTTTTCCATTATCGGGGCTTTTGTTACGCTTTTGCAACGCACCGTGTGATAGAATGCCATTTGTTTGCTGATCGTCAGTGTTGCCCTGCGGCAGGAACCGGCACAGCAAAGCAATCAGAATGCCATGACGGAATTCATCCGCGGGCTGTTCTGATGAAACCGGGTTCCAGGCGTTAAGCCTTCAACACAATATAACCAAAAGAAAGAGGGAGAAAAAAACATGAGGTTTCCAAACGCATTCAGTGGAGTCAAAAAGATCTGGCTGGCTGAGATTCTGATGCTGCTCGCCGCGGTCATCGGGATTATCCTGGTTTTCGTGATCGCTGGGAACAGCATCCTTGTGGATGATGTAATCGTATTCAACGAAGGAGCGGCCGGAACGCCCGTCGCGATCCTCGGTATCGCTTCCGCCGTGATCGCTCTGGTTGCGTTCATCCTGAACCTGGTCGGTCTGATCATCGCCCGCAAAGACGACTCCGGCTTCAGGATCGCCCTGCTCGTGACCGTACTGGGCGTCATCGCCAGCGCGGTCAGCGCCATCTGGAGCACCAACGCAGGCCTGGTCAAGTGGATGGATACGCTGACCACGATCTTCAGCATGTTCGCTTCCTACTATGTCCTGACCGGTATCGCCAACCTGGCGGATCAGATTCCGGATGCCGAGACCAAGGCGCTGGCGCTGAAGTCCCGCACCCTGGTTGAAGGTTCCTTCTGCCTGACCGTAATCTTCAAGCTGATCATCAATATCTTCAATATCCAGAACGGTTCCACCATCTACACCATCCTTGCGGTCGTTGCGACGCTGCTGGAGCTTGTTTCCTACATCCTGTATCTGCGGGCTCTGTCCAAGGGCAAGAAGATGCTGGCCAAGTAAGGCTCAGCCGGAACCAACCGTATATCCCTGCGTCCCTTCTTCGGAAGGGACGCTTTTTTTATAACTCAAACTGCCGGCTCTTAAATAAGCAATCAGGGCCTTTGTTGCCTTTGCTCTGTGGGAGAATGTTTCCTTAAATTCGATAGGCATGCTGGCAGTGGTTTGCCCGTTTCCGTCCTCTGAAATGAAAATCGGATCATAACCAAAGCCGTTGGAACCCATCTCTTTTTCAGCGATGACACCCTTCCAGATTCCCGTAAAAAGATGTTCGTTTCCTGCTTCATCAATGAAGCAGATGCAGGTTACAAAGCGCGCATTGCGGTTTTCTGATCCCCGCAGGCCTTCCAAAACGGCCATTCTTCGCTCGTGTTCGGTTTTCAGGCCCTTATAGCGGGCGGAGTAGAGTCCCGGTTCCCCGTTCAGTGCTTCAACTTCCAGCCCGCTGTCATCTGAAATAACACAGCACCGGGCTGTTTCATACACAGCCCGTGCCTTAAGAATCGCATTTTCCTCAAAGGTGGTTCCGGTTTCTTCCACGTCTATATGAATACCTTCTTCACCCTGCGAATGCACCTGAAAACCGAATGGCTCCAGAATCTCCCGATACTCCTTGATTTTTCCGTCGTTATTGCTTGCAATGATCAGTTTCATCTGTTATTTCCCCGCGCCAGGGAATGGAATCCGCGGCACCCGGTCTGGTCACACTGATTGCGGATGCTTTCGTCGCCTCTTCCATGCAGATCTTCAGCGGGGCTCCTTTCATTAATCCTGCAACAAAGTACCCGGTAAATGTATCACCGGCCGCTGTTGTATCAACAGCTTTGACCTTCATTGCCTCCTGACTGATCTTTTCAGTTCCGTTCTCTGTCACAGCATAGGCGACGCTGCCCTTCTTCCCGAGTGTAATCAGGACAGAAAGCTTCGGATATCGTTCATGAAGAATCTGCCGGGCTTTGTCCGGATCATCCGAACCGGTGATTTGTTCCGCCTCGATTTCATTCACCAGCAGCCAGCTCAGCTTATGAAAATCAACCTTCTCCAGTTTTTCGTTATAGGGCGATGGATTCAGCACGATACGCATCCCGCGTCTCGACGCCTCCTCCACGATCTCCGGCAGCAGATTAATTTCGTTCTGCAGCACCAGCCAGTCTCCTGCGGAATACTCCTGCAGGGTCCTCCCGATCTGCTCTTCTGTAATGCACTGATTGGATCCGCCGTAAAGGATAATACAGTTCTCCCCGTCCGGATTCACCTGGATCACGGTATGTCCCTGCATTTCATCCGCCCGGATCAGTGCGGAAATATCCACCCCGTTTTCTTTCAGCATCTCCTTCAGGCTTTCGCCGCCTTCCCCGATGCAGCCCGCATGGGCCACATCGGCTCCCGCCCTTGCCAGCGCCACGGATTGATTCAGTCCCTTCCCGCCGTGTTTGATTGTTCTTGAAGTGGAACTGATTGTCTCCCCGGGCAGAACAAAGTGATCCACAGTATAGACATAATCGAGGTTCAGTGAACCGAAATTCAGTACCCGCATCGTTTCTGCCTCTCCTTTTTGCGCTCAGTTCACAGGCTCCGTGTAAAAGCGGCACCGGTCAGGGCCGGCGCCGTTATTTCACCTGTTTCTGTTGTTTTACACCTTTTTGCAGAATAATACATCCATAGGGCTGCGTTTCACTGGTACAGATGACCACATACGCCTTCCCGGCCTTTTCATAGAACTTCATCCGCTCCAGGGTTCCGATGCAGGCGGGGTCATATCCGTGATCTTTCACCACTTTCCGGACATCCTGCCAGACCGGTGAATCTTCCATGACGATTCCCGAATCTGCGTCCGGAATAATATAAGAAATAGGTTTTGCTTCATACTCCACATCCAGCGGAACCAACTGAAGCACAGCGTCCAGCATCTGCGCCGCCCCGACGCCTTTTGCCTGGATACTGACGGCCTGCGGCGCTTTGGTCACCGGCGGATAGAAATGATCCGCTATGACGATGAGATCACCGTGTCCCGTATCCGCCAATGCTTTCAGCAGATCTGACCCGATAATGTCCGGAATTCCGATTAACATAATGCTACCCCTTTCTCAATGAACTCTGACCGAATTGACTGCTTCCTGCCAGCCGGCAAGCTTATCTTTTCTTACAGCGTCATCCATCACCGGCTGGTAGCCTGTCCGCTTCAGCCGCGAAAAAACCTTCTCATCATATATGCCAATAGATAACCCTGCCGCATAGGCAGCGCCAATCCCGGACAGTTCTTCCTGATCCGGAACCTGCACGGGAATATTCAGCAGATCGCTCTGAAACTGCATCAGATAACCGTTCCGTGTCGGACCGCCGTCTACTCTCAGTTCGCGGATGGGGGTTTTGGTGCTCTTCCGCATCGCGGTCACAATATCCGTAATCTGATAGGCAATACAATCCAGCGCGGCCCGAACCACCTCGTTTTTTCCTGTCGTACGGGTCATGCCGCACAAACATGCCTTGGCTCTGCTGTCCCAATAAGGAGCGCCGAGTCCCGTAAACGCAGGAACCAGATAGGTCGTATCCCCTTCTGCCGCGGCCCTGGCCAGGGCCTCCGTTTCTCCCGGATGATCGATCAGTTTCAGGTCGTCTTTCAGCCAGGTAATCACAGCGCCGGTATAGTTGATATTTCCTTCCAACACATAATGGACTTTGCCCCTGATCTTCCACGCAAGGGATGTCACAATGCCGAGATCGCTGAATACCGGTTCTTCCCCGATGTTCATCATGATCGAAGAACCGGTCCCATAGGTTGCCTTCACCATTCCGGGCGTCAGGCACCCTTGTCCAAGCAGCGCCCCGTGGGAGTCGCCCAGGACACCCCTGATCGGTATCGGCTTGTCAAGCCATCCGTCCAGATCCGTTTCTCCGAAGTCTCCGTCCGAGTCCGTCACTGTCGCCATACATTCCTGCGGAATACCGAAGATTGCCAGCAGTTCCGGATCCCATGCCAAGGTTCTCAGGTTGAACAGCTGCGTCCTGGATGCATTGGAGTAATCGGTCTGGTGTCTTTTTCCGCCCGTCAGCTGCCAGATGAGCCAGCTGTCGATTGTGCCGACCGCGATTTTCCCTTCCCGCGCTTTCTCTGCCGTACCTTCCACGTTCCGGAAAATCCAGGCCAGCTTGGCGGCAGGAAAATAGGGAGAAAGCGGGATGCCCGTCTTCTGTTTCACCCGTTTGCCGTATCCCGCTTTTTCCAGTTCCTCGCAGATTGCCGCACCGCGGGCACACTGCCAGACGATCGCGTTGCACACAGGCCTGCCGGTCTCCCGGTTCCAGCATACGGAAGTCTCCCGCTGATTGCTGATCCCGAGAACGGATAACTCCTTTTTGTCGATCCCGGCCTTTTCCGTCACTTCGCGGATGACCTGAAGGGTATTGGCATAGATTTCCTCCGGATCGTGCTCCACCCACCCGTGTTCATCCGTAATCTGCCGGTGCGGCTTGTCCGTGCGGCACAGCAGCCTGCCCTGATCATCAAACAGCAGCGCTTTGGTTCCCTGTGTGCTCTGGTCCACAGACAATATGTATTTTGCCATCGTTTTACTCCTTCAAGGCCTTTGTCACTGTTTCCGCAATTCCTTCCGCATCCAGTCCGTAATGATGGAATACCTGCGAGGAAGTACCGGTAATCACGGGGGTATCCGGCAGAGCCAGATTAATCACCCGCTTCGGATCGTTTGCGCTGATTACCTGTGCCACCATGCTTCCAAGGCCTCCGAAGGGCGCATGTTCTTCAACGGTAACGACCAGCTTTTTCCCTGCCGCTGCTTTCAGCAGGCCTTCCCGGTCCAGCGGCTTGATGCAGTACATATCCATTGCCGCTGTGGAAATCCCCTTTCCGTTCAGGATTCCGGCAGCGTCCTTCATCGGCCGAACCATTTCTCCGCAGGCCACCAGCAGGACATCCGTTCCTTCACTCAGCACCGTTGCCTTGTCCATCTCAAAGGGAACGTTTCCCTCCTCATAGGTATCCTCGACGGGATTGCGTCCCAGGCGTACATAAGCAGTCTGTTGATCCCGGAGCAAGGCCTCGAATAGTTTCCGGGTCTGATGCCGGTCACTGGGCAGATAGACCCTCATGCCCGGGATCGCGCTCATAGCCGCGATATCCTGCGCGGAGTGATGCGTCATACCCAGCGCTCCATATGATACGCCACCGGAAATGCCGATCAGCTTCACGTTCGTATTTGAATAGGCACAGTCAACCTTGCACTGTTCATAGCTTCGGGTCGAGATAAAGGACGCCGGGGAAACGGCAAACGCTTTCTTGCCGCAGGAAGCCAGGCCGGCCGCAATGCTGACCAGGTTCTGTTCCGCGATGCCGACTTCCACAAACTGCTCCGGATAGGTTTCGGCAAAGGAAGTCAGGGAGGCGGAACCGCGGCTGTCGCTGCAGAGAACCACGACATCCCGGTCTTTGGAGGCCGCTTCCTTGAGCACCTCGCACATCACTGCACGGTTCGCAATCTTATTCATGTTCAAGCGCCTCCTTTCTCTCTTTCAGTTCTTTGCTGATCAGTTCATATTCTTCCTGGTTCGGCAGATGATGATGCCAGGAAGCTTTGTTCTCCATCAGAGCAGAGCCTTTTCCTTTTACTGTTTCCGCAATAATCACCGTCGGGCAGCCTTTGGTTTTCTCCGCCTCGTCAAAAGCGACATTCAGCTGATCAATGTCATTCCCGTCCGCCACGTCGATCACATGCCAGTCAAAGGAAGCAAAGCGGGCGTGCAGGTCATGATGGCCCATAACGTCCTCCGTGTTTCCGGAAATCTGCAGGTGATTCCGGTCGATCACAGCGCACAGATTGTCCAGCTTATAATGGCTGGCAGCCATCAGGCCTTCCCACACAGAGCCTTCCGCCAGCTCGCCGTCACCGATCAGCGTGTATACCCTGTAGTTTTTCCCGTCCATCCGGCCGGCCAGCGCCATTCCGACGCAGACGGAGAGTCCGTGTCCCAGGGAGCCGGAGTTCATCTCAATTCCGGGCAGTGTATTATGGGGATGCCCGATATATTCGCTGCCGAATTTGGAAAACTGTGCCTTGACTTCTTCAATATCCAGAAATCCTTTGTCTGCAAGCACAGCGTAGAGGGTTTCCACGCAATGGCCTTTGGAAAGCACGAACCGGTCCCGGTTCGGATCGTCCGCCTTTTCCGGGCTCACATTCATCCGGTTATACAGCGTGAGCATAATCTCAACGCTGCTCATATCGCCGCCAATGTGTCCGCCTCCGCCGCTAACGATGATATCCAGCACGTCCTGGCGGAGATCATAGGCTTTTATCGCAAGTTCGTTCATGGTCATGTACCTCATTTCAGACTTCGTCAAATACGACATCCTCGCCGTGGAGATAGGCCTTCACCTTGTCCTCGATGGGATCGTAAAGATCCGGTTTGACGCCGATGTACTTGCAGGCTTCGTACACCACCGGCACCACGTCTCCGTGGATCGCAGCCACATGGTGGATATACGGACCTTCCACAACCTTTGCTTCGAGCCGTTTCAGGTTGTTGACCTCCACCCAGACATAAGTACCCCTGGTCCAGGGTCCTTCAATACCGCGGGCATGACCCAGCAGGATGGAGTATTCTCCCCCGTCCCCGTCAAAGCGGACCAGGCTCATGGCGCCGTGCTTGGCCTCAGCCGATACAGCGCCGTTCTGCGGGAAGGCCACCGGCACACAAATGGTCGGCTTTTCCTTCGCCACCGAAATGGGCCACGGACCGCAGTGCTGCAGCAGTTCACCGTTGTCGTTGTCCGGGTGGCGTACCGTCCAGTCGGAGAACATCACCCGACGTTCATTCATGCTTGCCGCTTCAGCAATCAGTTGGGAGATCGCCCCGTGAATATCCGTTTCGCAGACCACCGGAATACCTTCTTCGTTCAGCAGGGCATTGGCGGCGCAGGGCATGATGTGAATCTCATCCTGCAGCGCGTTCCAGCACTGGATTGCAATGGCGTTGCAGCCGTATTTGTTCGCCAGGCTTTTCATAGCGACTTTCAGCTCTGCCACGTTATGAAGATAGTTGTCCTCAATATTGCAGATCATGTTTTCCCTGCAGTAAGTCACCACCTTCTCCACTTCCGTTTTCTCTTCCCGCCATTTTCTCATTTCGGCGTAGAGTTCCGGCAGCGGAACAGGCGCCAGCTGGATATTGAATTTCTCCAGCAGTTCGCCTTCGTTGCACATCGTGGACCAGAAATCAAAAGGTCTCGGTCCAATCTGCAGCACACGCGTATGGCGGAACACTTTCACCACATTGCACACCGCCAGGAAATCGCGGATGCCGCGCTCAAATTCCGGATCGGTCAGGTTGCAGTTGTTCATGTAGGTAAAGGGAATCCGGAACCGGCGCAGCACCTTGCCAGTGGCAAACAGGCCGCACTGGCTGTCCCGCAGGCGCATCCCCTTCTCGTCCGGCCGCTCGTCCCGGGGTCCCCAGAGCAGCACCGGCACGTCCAGTTCCTTCGCCAGCCGCGCGCATTCATATTCCGTACCGAAATTGGCATGGGGCAGGAACAGGCCGTCCACCTTTTCCTTTTTGAACTTCTCGGCAATTTTCATCATGCCTGCATCATCATAGAGCAGACCTTCGTCATTAATGTCATCAATATCCACGAAATCGATGTCCAGCTCCCGCAGTCTGTCCGCAGTCAGCTTCCGGTATTCAACTGCCGCCGGCGCGCTGAAGATCGCCCGCCTTGTCGGCGCGTAACCCAGTTTGATTGTCGCTTTCATCGTTTTTCCCTCACTTCAGTTCATTGCGGGCCTGGAGAGCCATCTTGGCCTGCAGGTTCCGCTGTGTCTGGTCGATCACAACAGCCAGAATGATCACCAGGCCGCGGATGATCTTCTGCCAGAATTCGGACACGCCGCACATGGTCATACCGTCGTTGATGACGCCGATGACGAATGCGCCGACGATCGTTCCGAGGATCGTTCCGGATCCGCCTGCCATGGAGGTCCCGCCCAGAACCGTTGCCGCAATCGCGTTCATTTCCCATCCGTCGCCAGAGGCCGGGTGTGCAGCTGCCAGCTGCGCCGTGTTGATCAGGCCGATCCAGGCGGCACAGAAACCCGAAATCATATATACCAGGATCTTCACTCTGTCCGCTTTGATTCCGCTCAGCCTGGCGGATTTCTCATTGCCGCCCACCGCGAGGATGTGCCAGCCGGTATCCGTGCGCTTCAGCAGCACCGCGGCCAGAATCGCCAGGATGGCGAAGATGTAGACGCCTGCGGGAATCCCTAGCCAGTTGCTTCCCAATGCCTTCAGGCCAGTATTCCCCAGCCCTTCATATCCGGCAATTTTGGAGAATGTGGCGCCGTTGGACCGCAGGTTCGCAAGTCCGCGGCAGATGTACATCGTGCCCAGCGTCGCAATAAACGCTGCCACCTTGAGCTTGGTAATGATCAGGCCGTTAATTAGTCCGATCAGGCAGCCCACCAGTAACATCAGTACCACAACGGCGGGAACGGAGAAATAGATCGTCTTTCCGCCGATGGTCAACCCTTCCTGGATCAGGCCGCCGGCCAGCATGCCTACCAGGCCGACCACCGAACCAACCGACAGGTCGATGCCGCCGGTAATGATGACGAAGGTCATGCCCAGCGCCAGGATACCGTACAGCGCCACATGCTTTGCCACCATGGTCAGCGTGTTTACCTGCAGGAAAGAGGATGCTGCAAAGCTGAAGAAGATGACGAGGAGGATCAGCACGATGAACGTGCGTCCTTTCAGGAGGGTCATCATCAGCTGGTTGTTGTTTTTCTTCATTTTGTTTTCACTCCTTCATATGGCGCACGGTCAGGCGCTTTTGCCGGTTCCGAGTCCGGCATAGGATGCACGGACCAGTTTATCTTCCGTAATGTCCTCCCCGCTGAGCTCGGCGGTGCATTTGCCGTTGGAAAGCACATAGATCCGGTCTGCGATCGCCATGATCTCCTTCAGTTCGGAAGAGATCACGATGATAGACAACCCGCGCTCGGAGAACTCATGGATAATCTCAAACACCTCCGTCTTCGCGCCGATATCAATGCCGCGGGAAGGTTCATCCATTAGCAGCACCGTCGGGTTGGTCATCAGTCCCTTAGCGATGACGACCTTCTGCTGGTTGCCGCCGGACAGGGAGAGGATCGGCAGATGCTTGTCCGCCACTTTGATGTGCAGATCATTGATCTGCTCGTCGACAGCTTTCTCCTCCGCTGCGTAATTCATCAGGAAACCCTTACGGAAACTTCTCAGGGAAGCCAGGGAAGCATTCTTGCAGATATCCAGGCTTTGCACAAGGCCTTGCCGCTGCCGATCTTCCGGCACCAGCGCCAGGCCCTCGCTGATCTGTTCCGCTATGCTGTTGATCTTCATCGGCTTGCCCTGATAGATCACCTCGCCCGTGTGTTCCGGACGCATGCCCATCAGGCACTCGAACAGCTCGCTCCGTCCGGCGCCGAGCAGGCCGTAAATCCCCAGCACTTCACCCTTTTTCAGGTACATGCTCACATCGTCCAGCAGCCAGCCGCCTCCGGTCTTGGGCAGATACAGGTGATTGACTTCCAGCACCTTCTCCGCGTGGTCCAGGTCAATGGACCGCTCAAAGCGGTGATACTGGGTGTTCTTGCCGACCATGTTCTCCACGATCCAGCTCAGGCTGACGTCTTTGACATCCGCGTCTGCCACATATTTCCCGTCCCGGAGGATTGTCACGTGATCTCCGATCTCCATGATCTCCTCCAGCCGGTGGGAAATATAGACGATGGAAATCCCCTGCTCAAGCAGTTCGCGCATGATCTTGAACAGAACCTTCACTTCCGCCGCCGAAAGGGAGGATGTGGGCTCGTCCATAATCAGTACCCGCAGGTCGTCTTCCACCAGATTCCGCGCAATTTCAACCATCTGCTGCTGGCCCACCCGAAGATCGCCCACCAGCGTATCCGGAGCAATCTCATGTTCCAGCCGCTGCATGATCTTTTTCGCGCCTTCGACATGTTTCTTGTCATCCAGGAACATGCCCTTCTTCTTTTCGTGACACATGAAGATGTTCTGGTATACCGTCAGGTTCTGGAAAAGGCTCAGTTCCTGGTGAATGATCCCGATTCCTTTGGCCCTTGCCGCGTTGGTGTCCTTGAAATAGACTTCCTCGCCGTCCATGTACATCTTCCCCGCAGACGGCTGTTCGATCCCGGCGATCATCTTCATCAGTGTGCTCTTGCCTGCGCCGTTTTCGCCGATCAACACGTTGACCTTGCCCTTCAGCAGATCAAAGCTGACCTGATCCAGCGCTTTCGTGCCGGGATAGATCTTGTCAATCTTCTCACAATGGAGGACTACATTCGGATCATCAAACATCGCAGTACCTCCCGTTTATTCCACGGTGATTGATACGGGAGTAATTGTCACCTCATTGCCGGTGGCAGTCGCCGCACCTATAACCGTTACTGTCTTTCCTTTGATGCTTTCGTCAATGTTCAGCGGCGCCACCACCAGCTCGTCCAGCTGGCTGTTCAGCGCCTTGGCGTACTGGCTCCACTCCGTCTGGTTCGTAAAATCCCCGAATACTTTCAGGCTCTGGATGTCCCGTACGGATGTTCCGGAATAGATACTGCCCAGCTGGACCGCAAATACCGCGTCGCCGCTGTATCCTTCCGGTACGATGATGATGCTGTTTTTCTTTCCTGCGGCCTTGGAGACATAGTCGCTGACCTGGCCTTTGATGCTGATGGCCTTTCCGTCTCCCATGCTCTTGATATCGATGGTCGTGGCGTCTTCTGCCTTACTACTGATCTCGGAAACAATTTGGTCCCAGTCTCCGCTGGAGCTTTCCCCGGCATCAAAGGCGACTACGCCCGTATACTGACCTTCCGTACCCTTATCGATAACCTTGGCAGAGCAGATCAGAAATACGACCAGTACGACTGCGGCCGCGATCAGGATAATCTTGTTCCGGCTAATCTTCTTTTTCATTCCAAGCGCACTCCTTTTATGCTCAGGCGTTGTTTGCTTATTCCTTTTTCAGACAAAACGGGAGCGCCTGGTTGCAGGCGCCCCCGCCTATGGGGTCATTCTTGTATTAGTCTCCGCTGTACACGAAGGCGCTCAGTTTGTCAACATTGTCGATCGTGATGGCAACGCAGGGAACCAGCTGCTTTTCTTCTGCGGGCTTGGTGCCGTTCTTGATGTAGGCATCCGCCTGTTCGATCGCCAGCTCGGTGATTGCAGCGATCTGCTGCAGGGCAGTACCGACCATCTTGCCGTCCTTGATGTAGGCAGCCGCTTCATCGGAACCGTCCAGACCGATGATCTTGATGTCGGTGCGTCCGGCGTCGATGCAGGCCTGAGTAGCGCCGCAAGCCATGGTGTCATTGCCGCAGATAATGCCGGTGATTTCCGGATGCTCCTGCAGGATGGCTTCGGTCTTGCTGTAGGCTTCGGTCTGATCCCAGTTGGCGGACTGCTGGGAAACCATTTCCATCGTGTCATACTGATCGATGACAGCGTGGTAGTTTTCGGAACGTACATGGGCGTTGGTGTCGGATTCACGGCCAACCAGCTCGGCGTACTTTCCTTCATAGTTCATGGCCTCGACCCACTTCTCGGCGATCGCGGCAGCACCCTGGGCATTGTCGGCAACGATCTGGGCAATTGCCAGGCCGGATTCGTTGATCTCACGGTCAATCAGGAACGTGGGGATTCCGGCTTCCTGTGCCTTGCGGACCGCTTCGATGGAAGCGTCGGCGCCGGCGTTGTCGCAGATGATGGCGACAGCCTTGTCGGTGATGGCGGCTTCGAAGAACTCGAGCTGCTTGGCGGCGTCGTCGTCATGGGAGAAGCACTTCACTTCGTAGCCCAGGGATTCAGCCTTGGGAGCGCCAACGTCCTGCTCGGTCTTGAAGAAGGGGTTGGATGTGGAGGGCGTGATGATGTAGATCAGTCCTTCAGCAGTCGCCGCAGCGGCGATGCTCATCATCAGCACAACAGCCAGGATCAGGGTAAACAGTTTCTTCATGGGGTTACCTCCTTTTTTCTTTTCAGTCCTCTTTCAGGACCTGAATCCGTAGTTCGGACCTTCGGTCTGTTTCTGACCCGAAGAATCCTTGTTGCATTTGGTATGATAATGGTCCAGAAACTAAATCTCAACCAAAAATTGAGTAAATCTTGACTAAATTTACTAAATTTTTTAAAATGTCCCTGTAGATAATCAGAACCCCATCCCCCGAAAAGCCGAAGGAGATAATCTATGTCAGTCACCGCCAAAGAGCTTGCTGCAATCCTCGGAATCTCCGAATCCGCGGTATCCCTTGCCCTGAACAATAAGCCGGGAGTCAGCAATGCAACCCGTAAACGGGTTTTTGATGTCGCTACCGAACATGGTTATGATTTTGCTAGGAAAGAGATCTCTCGCTCTCCCCTCCGGGGAAGCATCTGCTTCGTCGTCTATAAACAAAGCGGTGCCGTTGTGGGCGATACGCCTTTTTTTGCCGCCCTTTCCGACGGAGTCAGCCTGGGCTGCCGAAAAGAACGCTATGACTACACAATGCGTTTCCTCTATGAGAATGATGATATCGAGGACCAGCTCTACGCACTCCGGGCGCTTCCTTTTTCCGGTCTTGTGATCCTGGCAACCGAGATGAGGGAAGAAACCCTGAAACTCTTTGACTCCTTCAGGATCCCTGTTGTTTTTCTGGATGCGTATTTCGAACGGCCGGAATATAATTATATCTCCATCAATAATATCCAGGGAGCTTATATGGCAACCTCCTATCTGATCCGGAAGCGTCGCATCCAGCCCGGTTATCTCCGTTCCGCTTATCCGATCAGTAATTTCGACCAGCGGGCAGACGGATTCTATAAAGCCATACGCGCAGCTGGCTATTCTGCTTCCAAATCGATCGTACATCGCCTTACGCCTTCCCAGGAAGGCGCATATGAGGATATGAAAGAACTCCTGGCTGAGGGTGAAAAACCTGCTCCCGGTTATTTTGCCGATAATGATCTGATCGCCATCGGCGCCATCCAGGCACTGCGCGATGCAGGTTACCGGATTCCGGAAGATATTGCAGTCATCGGGTTTGACGATATGCCGGCCTGTGAATTCATGATCCCGCCTCTCAGCACGGTATCCGTTCCTAAACAATACATGGGGGAAGTTGCCGCAACCATGGTCATCCGGCTGATCGAGCAGCCGGACCTTCTCCCCGTCGCTACTGAAGTCTTTACAAAACTGGTCAAACGCAAAAGTATTTGATAAAGAATCACATTCAGTCTACAATGCTTTCACCGCGTCACTGATTGCGGACACCTCCTCGCCGGTGTCCAATTTTAAAATAATATAAATAGAAGTCGGAATCGAATGATTTTTATCGATTCCGACTTCTTTATTACATCAGCTTGCGGAACATTTCTTCGAAATCCGCAAGCGTTGCCGGGCGCGGATTTCCGGGAGCACAGGCATCAGCTGCAGCAGATTCGCACAGGAAGGGCAAATCCTCTTCCTTTAGTTTTTCCAGCTTTGTCGGGATTCCGACGTCTACAGACAGCTGACGTACCGCATCAATTGCCGCTTTCCGATAAGCCGCCTGGTCCATGCCTGCCGTATCCACCCCGAAGGCTTCGGCAATAGCTTTGAACTTCTCGCCGGTATATTCCTGGTTGAATTCCATCACGATCGGCAGCATCATCGCACAGGCAACTCCGTGAGGTGTATCATAGACCGCGCCAAGCGTATGGGCCATGGAATGGGCAATACCCAGGCCAACGTTGGAATAAGCCATGGCTGTCACATACTGCGCAAGCGCCATGCCTTCGCGTCCTTCAGGATCATTCTCCACTGCCTTGCGAAGGTTCTTCGCAATCAGTTTAATCGCTTCCAGATCCAGGCAGTCGGCTAACGCCCAGGCCGCTTTTGTCGTATATCCTTCAATCGCATGCGTCAGGGCATCCATACCGGTGGAAGCTGTCAGCCCTTTGGGCATGGAAGACATCATGTCGGGATCCACCACGGCCACATCGGGAATATCGTTGGGATCCACACAGACGAATTTCCGCTTCTTTTCCACATCCGTAATCACATAGTTGATCGTGGATTCTGCGCCGGTTCCGCCGGTCGTGGGTACGGCAATCGTGAAAACCGTACGGTTCTTTGTCGGCGCAACGCCCTCCAGGGAGCGAACATCATAGTACTCGGGATTGTTTACGATGATCCCGATACCTTTGCCGGTATCCATGGAGGAACCGCCGCCGATCGTGATCATGAAGTCCGCGCCGGAATCGCGATAGGCGTCCACACCGTGCTGGACGTTTTCGATTGTGGGATTCGGTTTGATGTCAGAATACAGTTCGTACGCAATTCCGTTCTGATCAAGAAGATCCGTCACCTTCTTTGTCACGCCGAATTTGATGAGATCAGGATCAGATGCCACAAAAGCTTTTTTGAAGCCTTTGGATGCCACAATACCCGGAATCTCACTGATTGCGCCATGACCATGGAAAGACATTCCATTGAGAACAAAACGATTGACTGCCATGGTTTTCCCCTCCGTTTCATGTGTTAAAATTTGTTTGTAAACAGTTTATCACAAATCCTATTGGATTTGCACCTGCTTCAGATAATCCCATGTAAGCTCCAAACCACCAGCCGGGCAAGCTCCTTTGCTCTTTGGCCGCCCGTTTCTCCGCGATCCGCTTGCTCAGATCCGTACCGTTCGAAGTGCCTTATCCAGTCCGTCCAGTGCCTTCGGCCCAAGCTGCAGTCTCTCGGCAACCCATGCCGGCTGGGTCACCCGCATCTCATTCTGATATCCCTTGCAGGCTTCATACATCGCCGGAACCCGCTGCTTCAGTACGGCTGCAGCATCCGCGTTGTCCATCAGATCCATCATCAGACTGTTCTGGCTGAAGGGATGCAGATTAAACAGTTGCATCATTTCCTTGGCAGTGCGAGCAGCTCCCGGACGCGCAGGTTGATCTGGTCCTCAATGGCTGTCAGCCGTTCCTCCGGGAGGTTGATTTCCGGATGCCGCTGAAACCGGAAGCCGATCAGGCGGC
>Ga0265301_10003005_pt1 | contig 18449 bp, 16 predicted proteins | sample AusTroGonzalo_MG_2_FD_193488 | JGI IMG/M metagenome (GOLD analysis project Ga0265301, IMG submission 193488) | Bovine rumen microbial communities from tropical cattle in Woodstock, Queensland, Australia - Gonzalo_04 | ecosystem: Host-associated > Mammals > Digestive system > Stomach > Rumen ... | reverse complement strand
CGCGCTCTTTTTATGGATATAACGCTCGACGTTGCTGATTTCGATCTTGCCGTTGATCGAGTTGGAAGCGCCGTTGCGGTTCGGCATAATGTAGTTTGCCACGACGGACATGCCGTCGATCGTGCGCAGCCTTCTGCCGTCGCTGCGGTCGCCCCACGTCGGATGATATTTCCCGTCCGAAAACTGGCGCATGGCGAGCGTCGCTGCGAACAGCGCGCCGGTCAGCAGGAGATTTGCAATCTTTTCAAAGGTTTCGCAGAGCTCCAGCGCGGCACGGGAGTTGATATAATCATAAAACAGCAGAGCAAACGGCAGCAGCGTGACGATCTGCAGCACCCAAAGCCGTTTGGAATGCCCCGTCATAAAGAAGCGGTAGATGAAATAGAACGCCAGATAGAGGACCCAGCACGCAATCACGTAGCGCATGTAGCCGAACAGCGCGTAACCGCCGCCCAGACCCTGCGCGGCGGCGGGATTTGCCGCAAGGCGCAGGTGCCAGTCCAAGGCGATCTGCCCGAAATATACGCATGCCCAGAAGACGGGCTTGGTCGAACGGTACAACTCCTTCTGACCGCGGACGATCAGGATCAGGGCAAAGCCGAGCGCGCACCAGATGGGCAGAATCTTCTGGAAGCAGATATTCACCGCGGAAAGCCGCATGCCGAAGCAGAGTGAAAGAATCTGCATGACCGCAGAGCCGACCGCCATCGCAAAGGCAAGCCATGTGAAGGCGTTCCTTCTGCTGACGAAATAACGAATGATTCTCATGCTCCTGTCCTCCCTATTGCAGGCGCAGTCTCTTCATGATGTCCGACACCTGCGAGATGTATTCCTTATCCACGCTGCGCATGATGTCGTGGGTCTTCTGGCTTTTCCTGTTCTCGCGGAAGAGAATACGGAAGAGCCTCGCAAGCCACGCAACCGGCAGCAGAAGCGGGCAGCGAAGCAGCCGCGGGTACATCTGGCGCATGATGCGCAGCGGCGGGAAAATGTTCCGCATCAAAACGTGCAGCCTTGCGCCGCTTACCGACGCCGCCTGACGGAACTGATTCGCTTTGATCGTGACCTCCGTGCCGTATATGCCGGAACTCATTAAATAGTCCGTCAGCTCCTCATCCTGCTCGGTGAGGTCGCCCTCTTCAAACCATTTGTTCAAAAGCCGCCGCAGCTGCTGCGTCACGTGCAGAAGCTCCAATTCCGCCAGCTTCTTTTCCGAAGCCTTGAAATCGCACAGGTCGCCTGCCGCACGCTCGTAAAGATAGAGATCCAGCATCGGGCGCAGACCGCAGCCGTAACGGGTAAAATGCTTGACCAGATGCGCGATCATGTAGAGATAAAAGTCCTCCTCCGTCAGAAAACGCTCCGACGAGCCGTCCTCCGCCGGGACGGAACGATCCCACACAGTGTCAAAATACCCGTGGAAGGAGAGCCGGTCGTCAAACAGGAACCGGTGCATCTCAACGGTCACAAGCGGCGCCAGCGCAAAATTCAGCGTCGTGCCGTTGTCCTTTTCATACTTGTAGCCCAGCGTCTGCATGACCGCATGGATCGTCTCGTCCGGCGCATCCGTCAGAACATCAATATCGCAGCTGCTGCGCATCTCCGGAGAGGGATAGAAGCTGCGCATTCTGCTGCCCTTCAGCAGAATGAAACGGATTTGCCGCTCCTTCAGCGCGCAGCAAAGACGGAGCAGCTCCTGCTCCTGCCGCAGATACTGAAAAGTGCAGACCTCCGCGTATTCGCCGAGCGGAAACAATTCCTCCGCGCTGTAGCTTCCGTCCTTCTTCAGACCGCAGTAAACGACGTTTGCAAGCGCCTGCTGCTTCGCCAAAGCAAGCATTTCCTGCACGTCGGCTTTTCCCTCTTGCGGAAGGACCTTTTTCCCGTTGAGGCAAAGGTTTATCGCATTGATAAACGCATTTCTTCTGTTCACTTTGCCTTCTCCTTCCATTTCACTTTTTCCGCCAGACCATCCGGTCGACGACGCCCGTATAGGACTGAATCAGCTTGACGACCTTCGTCGACACGTTGCGGTCGGTATAATCCGGCGTCGGAACGCCGAAATCGCCGTTTGCGTTCATTGCGACCGCTGTTTGCACCGCCTGCAGCACCTGCTCGGTCGTAATGCCGGCAAGGATGAAATTGCCCTTATCCAGCGCCTCCGGTCGCTCGGTGCTCGTCCGGATGCAGACCGCCGGGAAGGGCTTCCCCTCGGAGAGGAAGAAGCTCGCCTCCTCCGGCAGGGTGCCGCTGTCGGAAACGACGGCGAAGGCGTTCATTTGCAGATGGTTGTAATCGTGGAAGCCGAGCGGCTTGTTTTGCCGTACCCGCGGATCGAAGACAAACCTGCGCTGCGCGATGAACTTGGCGCTGCGCGGATGGCAGGAATACAGGATCGGCATATCGTAGCGCTCCGCCAGCGCGTTGACCGCGTTCATCAGAGAGAAAAAGTTCTCCTCCGTGTCGATGTTTTCCTCGCGGTGCGCGGAAAGAAGAATGTACTTTCCTTTTTCCAGACCGAGCCGCGCCAGAACGTCCGACGCCTCGATCTTCTCCAGATTGCTCTTGAGGACCTCCGCCATCGGGGAGCCGGTCACGTAGGTACGTTCCTTCGCCGTCCCCTCCGCGTTCAGGTATCTGCGGGCATGCTCGGAATAGCACAGATTCACGTCGGCGATATGATCGACGATCCGGCGGTTCGTCTCCTCCGGCAGGCATTCGTCAAAGCAGCGGTTGCCCGCCTCCATGTGGAAGATCGGAATATGCAGGCGCTTTGCGGAAATCGCGGACAGGCAGGAGTTGGTATCGCCCAGAATCAGCAGGGCGTCCGGTCGTTCCTTCACCATCAGCGCGTAGGACTTCGCAATGATATTGCCGATCGTCTCGCCGAGATCCTTGCCCACCGCGTCCAGATAATAATCCGGCGCGCGCAGCCCGAGATCGTCAAAAAAGACCTGATTGAGCTCATAGTCGTAATTCTGACCGGTATGCACGAGGATCTGATCGAAATAGGCGTCGCTTTTCCGGATCACCGCAGACAGGCGGATGATCTCCGGTCGCGTACCGACGATCGTCATCAGTCTCAGTTTTTCCATATCACACCTCCAGATAATAGGTGTCCGGTTTGTCGGGATCGAAGCACTCGCTCGCCCACATAAAGGTCACCAGATCCGTATCGCCCAAGTTTTCGATGTTGTGCGTGTAGCCCGTCGGAATATCCACGACCACGGGCTGATTGCCGCTGACGCGGTACGTAATGACCTCGCCGCCGTCGATTTTGCGGAAGCGGATCACGCCCTCGCCGCTGACGACCAAGAACTTTTCGTTTTTCGTATGGTGCCAGTGGTTTCCCTTGACGACGCCGGGCTTGGAAATATTCACGCTGAATTGCCCGCGATCCGCCGTCCGGATGATTTCCGTGAAGCTGCCGCGCGCGTCCTCATGGCGCGCAAGCGGGTAGGAAAACGCGTTTTCCGGCAGATACGACAGGTAGGTCGCGTAGAGCTTTCTTGTCAGCGCATCGCCCATATCCGGCACGGAGCGCTCCACACGCGAGGCGCGGAAGCCGGAAAGCAGTGCCGCCAGCTTGCCGAGCGAAATCTCATACGCCGTCGGCACGAAGCAGAACTCGCCCGCGCGGTGCTCCTTCCCCTGCAAAGCGGCGATCAGCTCCGCCACGACGTCGTCGATATAGGCAAGGTGCAACACCGTATCCGGATCGTCGATGCGGATTGGCAGTCCGTGCGCGATATTGTGGCAGAAGGTCGCCACAACGGAATTGTAATTCGGTCTGCACCATTTGCCGAACAAATTCGGAAAACGGTAAATCAGCGTCCTTGCGCCGGTCCTCGCGCCGTACTGCCGCAGCCGTTCCTCCCCCGCCAGCTTGCTTTTGCCGTAGGGGTTGTCCAGCGCCGCCTGCGTGGAGGAGCTGAGCACGATCGGGCAGGCGTTGCCGTATGCCTCCAGCTTTGTCAGCAGCGTGTCGGTAAAGCCGAAGTTGCCCTCCATGAACGCCGCGGCGTCCTTCGGGCGGTTGACGCCGGCAAGATGAAATACAAAATCGCAGTCGCGGCACCAAGAATTCAAGGATTCCGGCGCGGTGTCAATATCATATGCAAAAACCGCAAGATCGGAAGGAATCCCGAAGGACTTATCCTTCCCCGCGGCGATATTCTGCAAGGTTGCGCAAAGGTTTTTTCCGACGAAGCCCTTCGCGCCGGTCACAAGTACGTTCATACGCTTTCTTCCTAACTGTGTTCGTTCCGGTAACGCATTTCGCTATTCCGGCTTAAAAAGATCATAGTTCTTTTTTCTGACAATGTGATACGCGGCATTTTCATCTGAAAGATTCAGCCTCGGCAGGCAGTAGCGACGGGCTGCCGTAAGCAGATTCGACCGTCCGCCGCCCGCGGAAAAGGCGGCGTCGTAGAGCTTGTGCTTCTTCAGCAGGCGCAGGGTCGTTTGGTCGTACTGACCGTGAGAGTAGGCGAAAACGCGGACCGCTTTTCCCGTGAGCTGCTCCAGAATCCGCTTGGATTCCGCGAGCTCCCGAAGCTGCGCTTCGGCAGGCATATCCTTCAATACCGCGTGGGAGACGCCGTGCGAACCGACCGTCACCAGCGGGTCGGCGGCAAGCGCAAGCAGCTCCTGCGTGGTCAGATAGCCGTCCTTGTCGAGAAAGTCCGTCGTGACAAAGACCGTAAAGGGGATTTTTCTCCTTTTTAATTCGGGGTACGCCACCCGGTAAACGTCGTGCAAACCGTCGTCAAACGTGAGCGTGCAGGGGTTGCGCCATGAGCGGCGGAACGTGCAATAGGCGTCCATCGTAATAAACGGGATTCTCGTATCCAGCAGTTCAACGAACGCCTTCTTCGCAAGCACGCAGCTGCTCTTTCTGTTCAGCTTGCCGTCATCAATGTGGTGCAGCATCATGACCGTGGAAGACGGCAGCCGCGAACAGCATTTTTTTATTGTCTGCTTGATTCTGCCCATCGTATTCACTCCCCCGCGGCTCTATACCCGACGCAGCAGCTTTTTGATTCTGTACTTCAGCCATTCGGAATTGTAACGCTTCATATAGACCTTTTTCGCGGCTTTTTTCAGCTTGCCGGGACGATAGACGGCAAAGAACCTCTCTCTGTTTTCCCGTCCGACGGAATTGTCCTTCGGCGCAAAGGCATACTCGGAATACCGGTTGTCGATCTCATGCAGCGCAAACCTCTGCATCGCCTCGACCGCCCTGCGCCCCTTTTCGGTGTGGGCGACGATCAGAGACAACCCCTTTCCGTCGTTCAGCGCGGGGTCGAGCTTTCCGTAGCCCCAGAAGTCCGCCAACGTAATATCGGACGCGTGCTTTTCCCGATACCGGCAGGCATAGCAGGAGCGGCGCAGAAAAGCGTAAGCAGTCATAAAGCCCTTATAAAACGGATCGAGATAGTACGGAACCGCCGTTTTTCCCGCCGTTGTTTCGAGGACGAGATGAATATCCACCTTGCCCCACGCATATTCCTTCGGTCGGAAATCCAGACGGACGAGCTTCTCGTTCTTTCGCAGCTTTGTCAAAAGATCGTCGCGGAATATACCGGAAGACGGTACGCCGTGGCAGATAAAATCACATATGAGAAGGTGTTCCGGCGCTCCCAGCGCCTGCCGCACGCCGGCTGCCTGACAGGGCGTGCCGCAGAACAGCACCTCGCGTCCCTGCCGGAGGTCCTCCCTGACTGCGGCGATCGTCGTTCCCATATCGCTTTCGACGTACTTGCTCCTGAGCAGCGCGGAAAGCGGGACCTGATCCGTCGAGGCATGACGCAGCAGCAGCGCGTCATAATCGAACGCGGCGCCGTACACGTTTCCTCCGGCATCCAGAAAGGGCTTTGCCAGCGTTGCAAAGGCGCCGCCGGAGGTGCCGGCGTTTCTGACCTCCGGGTCCTCGGAAAAGCCGTAATAGCTGTGTCTTTCGTCTTGGAGCTCCCGTGCGTTGAGGCAGTGGCATACCCGCTCGCATTTCCCGCAACGCACGCATTTTTCGCTGTCAACGCTCGGATAAAAGAAGCCCTCTGTATCCGGTGAAAGCGTAATGCATTGCAGCGGGCACGCCGATGCGCACGCGCCGCAGGCAGTACAGTCCATTTTGATTTCTTCGATTCTCATTCCCGCACCGCCTTTGCGCCGTCCGTCTACCGAAGCGCCTCTTCGATAAAACGCTTTGACTGCTCGATCAGGTCGCCGAGCCGTTCGTACACCGCCGCATAATTGATTGTTTCCTCCCCTGTGGCGCCGTTGAGGCAGGCGCACTGCGCGCAGCCCGTGCGTTCCATAATGTCCAGCGCTCTCTCCGCCAGTCGGGGATTGTGATCCGTAAACAGGAACTGCTTTTTGAAAATCAGAGCGAAGGCGACGCCGTGAAAGGCATCTGTCGCTACATACCGCGCGTTTTGATACAAAGAGAGCAGCTCCGCGGGACCCACGTCGCGCAGCACCTGATCCGCGCGCCATTTCAGGAAGCCGTCCGCCACGACGACGAGCTTCAGCGCCTTCTTTTTGGCAGCAATGCGCGCCGCTTCGTCGCTTTCCGTCCCGCCCATGAGACGGTAGTAGAGCAGATACGGCTCGCTGCCGACCTGCCGCGGCGCCGCGACGCCGCTCCAGAACGCCTCGTCTCCCAGAAATACCGGGTCGAGTACTTGGACGGCGTTCCGGTTCGTCAAGGATTTTATGATCTCGACGCCGCTTTCCTCTCTGACGGAAATCTTGTGAAATCCGGAAAGATAGGAGGAAATTTCCGCCGCCTTTTCTTCGGGAACCGATTTTCTGCCGAAGCTCGCCGCATAGGCGATCCGTTTCGTATCCGCTTCGCCGAAATTCAGATAGAAGGCGTTCCGTTCCTCTTCGACACGGTCGGGGTTGAACACCTGATCGCTGCCGGTAAAATAATAATCCGCCTCCGGCGGCGCCGTCCGCAGCGCCTCCAGTGATTCATAGCGCTTCGTCAGGAGCAATCGCCGGTTTACAAAGCTGTCAAGCTTCGCGTATTTCCGCTTCTTCTTGCCGATATAGAGAAGATTCAGCAGGTATTGCAGGTATGCCTTTGCCGTGGTCGGCCGGATGTTCAGCGGATACAGCGAACGCAGATGCTGCGTGTTGAAGTCGATCACCCTCACGTCATCCGAACAGCGCTGCAAGAAGGTCATTAACGCATACGCCTGCAGCACCGCGCCGTAATTCTTCGGCGTGTGAAACGTGATCATCCGGATGCGTTTGCTTTCCATTTCATGCCCTCCCAAGGCTGTGCTGCCGCAGCAGCGAGAACGGAGACTGCCGCAGGGAAGCCGTCACCGCATTTCTATCGCCTTTTTTGCAATCTCCTCGTAAGAAAACTCGTCCTTGCACGCCATCGCCCTGCGTTTCATCTTGCGGTATCTTTCCCGATCGGTATACAGGTCGCGAAGCACAGATGCCAGCGCGTCTACGGTGACGTCGTCCAGCAAAACGGCGTTTCCGCCGCTGCTGACGTGCTGCATGCCCTCCCATTTTTTGAATACGCAGGGAATGCCACAGCCGCATGCCTGCTCCCATAGGACGGAATGCGTTCCGGGGAAAACGGCAAGCTCCGCGGCGAGAAAATAGTCGTAAACCGCGCCGGCATCGAGCCAGCCGACGTTCCGGATATGCGGATCGGCGGAAAGCGCATCCACCTCGTCCCTCATATCCTCTGTCACGCTGCCGAAGACAATCAGCTTCAGCTTGTCCGCATGCAATTCCTTCACCGCCTGCATCAGCAGATGGATATTTTTTATCCGGTCGATCTTTCCGCCGCTGACGACGACGAAATCATCCTCCGAAAGACCGAGCGCCGCGCGGATCCTCGTCCGGATCGCGGTCTGCCGCGCAAAGTCTATCCTCCGGTTATCGGCGCCCATGACCAACAGTCCGATCTTATCGGCGGGGAGGCGGTAAACCTCTTCCATATACCGACAGCGCCACGGCGTCGTCCCCCAGAACTTTTTGACCGGCTTTGCCAGCTTTTTGATCACCGGTCGCCAAAGCAGCCGCATCACCGCCCGCTGCTTTGCGGTTTGGATCGGGGTGTTGTAATAATCTGCGTGCTGATCGGCGTAAGCGGTCACGTTCTTATGCTTTCGCAGATATTTCGCGATCGGAAGGTCTGCGAGCGCGGTCAGTCCGTGAATGAAGATCAAATCGGGCTTCACCCGTTCCATCGCCTCGTACACGCCGTCGTACCGGTCGAGCCGCAGCTCTCTGCCGAATATGCGCGGCTCGTTCCGTTCCAGCTTGATGACGTGAACGGAATCATCGTTATCGTATTCCCGCAGCCCCGCATACTTCGGATCGCCCAAATGACTGTTGGTAAAATCGGAAGTCAGAATGACGACGTCGTTTCCCAGCAGCTTGTGGTATTTGGGCAGCAGATTTTCCTGATAGCCCAAGCCTTCAACGTAAAAGCACGACAGTGCAATGTGCAGTATTTTCATACGTTCCTCTCCGTCGCGCCGCGGGTCATTTCCGCTTCGCAAGGAATTTGTCTATATCCGAAAACTCGGCAGCGCTTTCCCGCAGCCGTTCCTCCGGCCAGTCCCACCAAGCAAGCTTCTCCAAACGCTCCGCCGTTTCGGCATCAAAGCGTTTGCCGATCTCCTTTGCGGGAACGCCGCCGACGATCGTATAGGGCGGAACGTCCTCGGTCACGACTGCTCCTGCGGCGATCACCGCGCCGTTGCCGATCGTGACGCCGCCGAGCAGAATCGCGCCGGTCCCGATCCAAACGTCGTTTCCGATCACCGCGGGCGGCGTTGCTTCCGTAAAGCGCTCCTGCGAGACAAAGCTCGTCCCGCACTGCTTTGCGGCGGAATAGAACGCGGGATGCGTCGATACCCAAGTCTTTGTCGGGTGCGTCCCGTTCGCCGTCACAACGCGGTTGGCGACGGAGCAGAACCGCCCGATGCTTGCGTTTATACGGCAGTCCTCGCCGATGTACGAATACCTGCCGAGCCGCCCGCTGAACACGCTGCCTGCGCCGATCCGGTTATAGCCGCCAAACACGGCGGTCTTGGACACGTTCGCGCGCTTTTCGAGCCGAACGGTGGGATGCTTCAGACAGATCAGCTTTCTTTTCAAAAAGTCGCGCATACGCGTATCTCCTATCGTTCCGGTCAGTTGTACCTGCCGGGAATCTTGATATACTTTGATTTTCTCTTTTGCGGCTCCGCATCCGCGCCGGACGGCAGCGTTTCTTTCACATTGAGGGAATTGACGCACGCCGCGATCACCGCGAACAAGGCTGGATTGTGTTCAAGATAACTGCCGCTGAGCATCAGTTTGACGACGCTGGAGGAAAAGAGCGCCAGAATCAGCAGCCGCAGGCTGCTGTTCTTTGTCCGAAAGCCCTTGATGAACAGCACGCCGAGCACTACGACGATCAGCGTTCCGAACAGGAAACCCCATTGCGAGATCAGCTCAATGACCAAATTGTGCGCAAAGTGCTTCGTGCCGACCGTCCGGTCTCCGTAGAGTCCCCTGCCAAACAGTGTGAATTCTTCTATGATTTTCAACTGTATGTCGCCTCTGCCGGAGTCGCTGGTAAACTGCCCCGACAGCAGAATGTCAATGGTCCGGCTCGAAATGCCGATCGCATCGACGGTTTCCTTCAACGCCTGAAGCATCGGCTGCCACAGCACCATGACAATCAGACCGACCGTCAAAAGAAAGAAAACCAAAAAGACCTTCTTTGCGGTCGAGGCTTTGCTCATCAGGAAATAGGCAAGCATACTGAAGAGGAAGCAGACGAGCGGACCTCGCGCGCCGACGATGAAAATCATCACGACGCCGATAATCGCCGCAACCAAAGACAAGGTTTTTTTCCTCTCGAAGAAATAGATCCAAGAAAAAATCGTGCCAAAGATAAGATTATAGGAGAAGTTCATATACTCCGGCTGGCTGTCCCGGAGGAGCATCAGAATCAACGAGCCTAGAGAGCTGAACACCACAATCAGTGAAAACACGCCGCAGATTTCAAACATCCGCTCGTAATCCGTGATATATCTCATGAAGACGTAGGCGGGAAGCGAATAAACAAACAGCAGATACGCCGGGTTGCCCGCGAAATCATCCCATCTGGTAAACATATAGAGCTTATTCGATTCGCCGAAGGAATACGACATCGCGTAGGCAAGAATAAAAAGAATCAAGATAAGCAGCACGTCGATCCGGATTTGGAAATGCAGCTGCCTCAGGCTGGCAAGGATCAGAAAAGCCAACGCCGCGTAGCAGACCAGCGTATCCAAAGTAAAACCAACGCCGAAAATCAATCGGCAGAACTGATTGACGAAGTAGCTGATCGGTGCGAAGCAGATCATGGTGCAAACCGTGACAATCAGAACCTTCTGATTTCGTTCGTTTCTTTGTAATAACAGTTTGACCATCTCCTCTCTTCCGGATTATCCCGAAGCGCCGTCTCCGCCGCCGGATAGCGCGTCGGTCAAAATGCGGCGAATACTGCTTCCGCCGTGCCGTTCGTAAATTCGTTCTATCTCGCAAGCGGGTATTGCAACGCCGCGATTTGTTTCCAAAAACGCTTGCAGCCGCGTTCGCGCATCTGCCGCGCGCGCAATGTGCAGCGCCGCAGGGTGCTCCGCGAGCAATTCCCTGCTCTGCCCGCTGCCGAAGCTGACGATCGGTCGGCAGGCGGCGATGTATTCAAAGAGCTTGCTCGGCAAAAACTCCGGCAGGCTGTTTTCGACGTTGATCAAGCAGTCTGCGCAACAATAGATTTCCGCGATCTTCTCATGGGAAACCGGCGCGTGCGGCAAGATCCTGCCGTCGAGCGCGGCATACCGCTCCACCGTGTCCTCACAGCCCTTGCTGTAAAGGTGCAGGCGGACCGCCGGATCGGCAAGCATATGGAACGCCGCCAGCATCGGCTCCGGATCCCGCAGCTTCGGATAAAAGCTTCCGGCGTACACGCAGTTGACGTGTTCGCTTGAAAACTCCGTGTTGCGCGCCGGCGCTTCAATAATCTCCGGCAGCAGATACGGCAGCCTGCGGCAGGCGGGATTCCCGCCGCGAAGGTCGGCTCTCGCCGCGTAGACCTCCTCGGAAAGCAGCAGCACGTCGGCGCAGGCGCAGACGCCGCGCTCATATTCCGCCAGCCGCTCCCTGCTGTAAAGCAGCGGGCGGATGCGCCCGTCGGCGGCATAGGGATCGACCGTGTACGCGCACCAGCGCACGTGCGGGTTTTCCCGTTTGAAGTCCTTCGCGGCGCAATGTGCGGCAAAGGGAGAACAGACGGAAAACACGGCGTCCACAGGACGCTCGCTGTGAATCTGTTGCAGCAGGGCATGCGCCTGTTCGTAAAACCACGCTAGATTGCCGAGCACGGCAGTCTTCATCTGCGCAGCGCCGACGGCATGGGCAGCCGCGCGCGTCAGCGCCGCGCCGCGCCGCTCCAGCTGCATGCGCTTGCCGAGCAGGGCATGCACGCGGACGCCGTCCTCCTCCGCCCGCACCGGCACGTCGGCGGAGCTGATGCAGATCACGTCGATCTCGTAACGGTCCGACAGCAGAGAAAGATAGCGCTTCGTACACAGTCCCGTCGGCGACGGCGACGGATAATAGACGCCGCACAGAACGGCAAGGTGTTTTTTCATTCTCTAAACGATCCTTTTCCAATGGCGGACGAGCCCGCGCACGCCGCCGCTTCCGTAGACGCTTATCCTCCAAGCCTTGTCCGGCAGCAGCATTTCCTTCCAGCCTGCGGCAGCCGAGCGGTCATGGCAGGCAAGCTCGATGCGCATCACGCGCGCCCTGGACGGCTCCGGCAGCAGAACGCCGTGCCGTTCGTCATACACAAGCTTCAAAAGTCGGCGCAGATCCGGCTGATCTGCAATCAAAAGGTCTGTTTTTGCGATTCGGTTGGACAGATCCGCGGCGGCATAGAGCCGACGCTCCGTATGATCTTTCTTTGCCTGCGCGGCGACGCGCGCCCATTCCGCCGCCGTCAGTCCGTCCGCGGCGTTGACAACGTCGCGGTAGAGCCGGATGGCAGGGGCTCTGCAGAAGGAATGCAGGGAGATATGGAGCAGGCAGATATACAGCAGGGCTTCCCGCGGCGGCAGCAGAATCGCCGTATCGCAGTAAGCGCGCAGTTCCGTCCAATCCGTAAAGTCGTCCGTGCGGACTGCGCAGGGTTGCGTCAGTCTTGCCAGCGGGAACACCTCAAAACCGAAGGCAAAGCCCTCCGGCAGGCGTTCCGGATGCGAAAACTCCGCGGAGATGAACAGCGCGCCCGCGAAGCGCTCCTCGCAGCGGTAGCCGAGCGAGGTCATCACCCGCTTGACCGTGGGATACTCCGCCGCGTCGGCGTAATTGTCCACGTCGCCGGAGGCAAACAGCGCCTTATCGCCATCCGCCGTGAGCATCGCGCCGAAGTTCTCGGAAACAAACAGCTTTTTACAGCCGGCGGCGCGCAGCGCGGCATAGACGCGATCCAGCTCCGCGATGATCCGCAGGTTGCGCTCCGCATAGCGGTCGTAAACCGGCTGCCAGCGCGGCGCGTCGACGTCGAGCGCAAGCATCAGCTTCGCCAGAAACGGCAGCATCTTTGCCCGCTTTGCCAACTTGAACAGCGCTTCGCCGCCCAACTCCTGCGCGATGCGTTTCAGCGCCTGCGCTTCCTCCTGCGGAAGCTCGGCGCGGACAGACGCGTTCGCCAGCATGGAAAAGCGTATGAAATTGCCGTCCGTCCTCACGCGATCCCAACCTCCGTTACAGCGTTTTTCAGGTCGATCAGGTAGCTGTCATAGATGGCGCCGCCCCAGTCCTGCGGCAGCTCCGTCATGTCCTCCATGCGGAAGAGAACATCCTCCAGCATGACGGTATATTTCACGACGGCGGGCGGTACTCTGTCCGCCCGTTCGCTGCGATCGGCGCGGTAAGCCTCCTCCGCATTCGAGCGCAGGAAGTGCTGCCAGCACCCCGGTCTGCGAAGCGCATACGCCAGAACCGCGCTGTCATACCAGACGCTGCGCTCCCCCGCCGTTTCCCAGTCGTAGAGAATCGTCTTTCCGTCCGGCTCCACCCAGATATTCCCCGTTTGCAGATCGCCGTGGCTCACGGCGACGGGAAACTCCGCGGGAAGCGCGGCTTCGACGTCTTTGCGTAGCTCCATCAGCCGCAGGGTATCGTCGGCTGTCTGGATATGCTTTCTCTCCCTCGCCGCCGCGCAGAGGGCGGTAATCCGCTCCGTCAGCGCGCGAAGGTAGGCGCGGGCGTCGACGCGGCGCAGCGTGTCGTCCGCGAGCGTCCGCACGGCGGCAAAGGCGTCAGACACGCCCTTTTGATACAGAGCTTCGTCCGTGACGCGCGCCAGCGGATGCCCCTGCAGGATAGGCTCCGTGAACCACTTCTCTCCCCACCGCTGCATCGGCAGGAGAAAATCATAGTGATACCGCAGACGAAACTGCAGTTGATTGTTGAAATACTTGTCGGAAAAACCGTCCTTGATCCGGCAGCCGACCACGCCGGTTTTGTAGTTGAAGAAGCGAATGCTCCGGTTGTTCGGCGCAATGACCAGATCGTTCCCGACCGTCTCCTGCGGCTCCATGCGGAAGCGATACGAGGAGAACAGCCGTCTCGTGTGCAGCATTGCAAACACGTAGGCTTTCACCGCGAGATTCTTCAGCCGACTGCCGCGCGGATTCCATTCGCTGTAGAAAAACGCCTGCGCCGCCTTGGAAACGTCGGGCGGGCAGAGAGCGGAAAGCCGCGGCTTAATCACGAGATTCGCGTGCCTTTTCTGCCGTGTCAGCGTTACGTCCGTGTTTTCCGCCTCTCTGTAATACGCCTCCACCGTGGAGGAAAGCAGCCCGAAAAAGTCTTCCCGTTCGAGCATGGAGGATAAATCCATCAGACGTCCCCTCCCTTTTCCAGACCGAGCGCCAGCAGCACCTGCTCGTGCAGCGTCTCGCGCGGCAGCAGCCCGTCCATGACGTTCGTCCAGCAGCCCTGCGCCGCATAGGCGCGGTACGCCGCAATCTTTCGCTCTTTCAGTTCCATGCTTTCAATTCCGGCGGCGTTTTTTTGCCGATCCCGTTCCAGAGACACCTCCGCCGGAACGAAAAACACGAAGGAAACCTTTGGCTTTGCCGCGAGCCGCCGCACGAGCTTCCACAGGAGGGATTTTTCCAAATCGACGTGTGGGAAGTCGAATCGCAGCTCCACTGCCGTGTCCCAAAGGTATCGGTCGCAGAAGACGTAGCGGTGCGTCAGATTCAGCAGACGGTAATGGATCGCCCAGTACCAGCACAGATCGAGCATGGAAACCCGATAGAGGAATTTCTCCTTTTTCGGATTTGCAAAAAACGCCTCGCGGTATTCCTGCTTGCCCGCGTCGTCCAGCTTGCCGTCTCGACGGACGAGCTTCTTCAAAAAAACGACAAGCGGCGTCCCGCGCGCCTTGCTCCATTTCGTGATGCAGCGCAGACGGTGTTCGTCGCAATAGGCGCGCAGCAGATCTAACTGCGTGCTCTTTCCCGCGCTGTCTATGCCGCTGAAACTAACAATCATTCGGTAACTTCCATTCGTTAAAAATAAGCCTCAGTCGTTCCAAAAACGCCGCTTCCTCCGCCATGACCTCTTTATACAGCCTTGCGCAGCCGTCGTTGAATTCCTCCTGCCGGAAGGCGGAAAGATAGGCGGTGATCTGTGCATCCAGATCGTCGTCAAAGCCGTTCACGGCAAGTCCGAGACGATACTGCTCCATGATTTCCGCAAGGTACGTTCCCTTGGAAGCAAGCAGCGGACAGCGAAAGACGAGCGCGTCGTACAACCGGTTCGGCAGGGGGGTCGCGTCGCCGAGCGGGAGATGATCCGCCGCGTTGGCATAGACCGCGTTGATCAAATGCGTATTGGCGTAAATCTCCGGTTTTTGCTTTACGTCAAACGCGCCCTCCAGCGAAACGTTCCGGACGCCGTGCTCGCGTATCAGCTGTTCGATCTCGCAGCCCGGCACGATTCTGCCGATAAAGCGCATATGGTATTTCGGATTGTTTGCCAGCGTCAGAAGCATGGCTTCCGTCTGCCGATCCAGCCGGACGTTCCCGACGAAGGAAATCTCGATCGGCGGGGTGAAATCAAATCGCTTCTCGGAGGTCTGCTCCGCTACCGTGATATTGTGGTTGGGAACAATCTTTTCCCGCGCATCCAGAAATCGCAGGAAGCCCTTGGAAGAAATCGTCGTCAAAGCGGAGCGTTCGATCAGCGCCGTCACCCTTCGGCGGTAGAGCCGGTACTTTTCCTGCGTGTAGTCCCGAATGTCAAAAACATAGCGGTTATTATAGCGCCGTTTCAGATACGACGACAGCAGGATCGCGGGGTGCGTCGTCAGAACGACAAGACCGGAATACCGCTTCTCCTTCAGGATACGCAGCGCTTCCTTCCTCCATCGGAGAAAGGCGAGCAGCTTGCCGACCGTGCCCGAAGGGACCGCTTTATGGATCACGATCGTTTTTTGATCGTCCGATTGCGTTGTTTCGCCGGTACTGCTTCGATCCCACAGAATGCTTTCATACGGGATCCCCATCCGGCGCAGGAGCAGCTCGTATTTTTCCAGATACGGAACGGCAAGCCTGTCCCAAAAGGCTATGATACCGATTTTCATCTTGCTTTCCTTCCTGTCACTTTTTCCGGAAGAGCGCCCCTTTTATCTTCATGAGGATGAAATAAGCCTTCATCGCCGCGTTCCGCAGCGGAATCAGCAGCCTTCGTTTGGTGAAGATCATCTGCGCATAGCTCACGTCCGCAGGTCCGAATTTTCGCTTGTAGTCGCGGACGCCGCACAGATCCAGCGCCGTACAGCCGCGCGCTCTCCAATAGCGCATCGCCGTCCAGATCATATACTCATTGGGGCGATAATGCTGATCTGCGCGATAGCTTGCGCCGCCCCAAAAGTAAGCCGTCCGCCCGTAACCGATAAAAATCGAAGTGGCGATGCATCTGTCGTCGGGGCTGAGCACGCGAAGGCATAGGACGCTTGCGCTGTCTGCGAGGGAGCGAAGCAGGCGCTTGACCTTTTCCACGGAGTAGCTCGGAACCAAGCGTTGCTTTGCAAAGACGTCCTTCAATTGGTCATAGTACTGCTCGGCAAACAGGTCGTCGGGCGCTGCAACCTCAATTCTTGCGCCGCGGCGTTCAAACTGACGGATAAAGTTTCTGCAATCCGTCTTCATATGCTTGAACAGCCCCGCGTCGTCCAAGGCGAGGTCCGCCTCCAGCGAACACATCGGGTTCACCTGAAAGCCCGCGTTTTCCGCCGCTTCGACGGAAACGTCCCTGTCGATGATTTCAATGTAACTGCATTTCAGCTCCCGATAGAGAAACGGTACCAGCTGCCGGATCATTCCGCACTTGTCTTCCGTTCGGAGCAGATCCAAGCCCATATAGCAGGTGCTCCACCCGCTGAACGGGCTGCCGCAGACGCGCACGCCGAATTTCTTCACGGTCGCGCCGGTAAAGTAGCCGAGAAACGCGCCGTCCGCCTCGATGCGGACAAAGAACGGCTCCGCTCCGGCGTCCTCGCGGATAAACGAGAGCCAAGGGAGCGTCGTATACAGTCTCTTATCGGGGAGATTGAGATATTCTTCGATGTTCAGTTGCTCGCGCGGTATCAAGGAAAACCGATACTGTTTCAACTCATGTTCAGCCATAACGTCTTACCGTCCAGTTTGGAAACGCTCTGTCCGACGGCACAGGCGGTTCCCTTTCCCGTTTCGGGGAGGCGGAAGTTTCCGAATTGGAACGGAACCATCAGCCAAAAATCCTTCTTTTGGCGGAGGAGCTCCCGGAAGCCGCCCTCCGGCGAGCCGCAGACGACCGTGGCGTGGCGGCTGTGTACGCCCCGCCCCATGCGGGAAGAGAGCATATAGCGCCAGCCCGTGCGTCTGCTGTCCGGCTCCACGCTGGTGGCAAACAGGTACGTCGTCCTGCCGCCTTCATCGGTGATTCTGCGGGAGAAAATACACGGACCGTTCAGCGCGTAGAGCGCCGTCAGTTTCTTTTCGCTCTCGCTGTAATGATAAATATAGTTGTCGCACAGCGGCGTATCGGTCGCATAAAGGATGCCGTCCTCGACCGGGTAAGCCGCACAGGTGCGGTACTGCTGCCTGCCGACCAGCAGGGGGCGTACGCTCCGGAAGCCGTCCCTTGCCTCCCAGATGCCGGATTCGGCGTCGCTGTCGCCGGTGCAGATCAGCACGCGCCCGTTGTCTCTGTCGGGGCATACGCCGTGCACGTGCCGCACCTGTCCGGCAGGAAAAGCAAAGACCTTTTGCGTTTTCGTTCCGTCGCAGGCATAGATCCCCACCTCCTCCATACGCAGGTTGCCCCAGTAGTCGCCGAAGAGAAAGCCGTCCGCAAACCCGTCGACGGAGGCGATTTCGGAAACAGACAGCGGGTTATGCATGCCATCCCGATAGGCGTGGAGGAGCCGGAACGCTTTTTCCGCAGTATCCAGCAGGTACAGCCCGCCGCGCCAAGAAATCAGAAAGCGATGCGCTCCGGCTTTGACCGCAAAACGCGGCTCCAGACGAAGCAGGCGCTCCATCGGTCTGCATTTTGCGACAAGCCGCAGGAGGCGGGCGTACGGCAGCTTGCAAACGCGTTTGCAGACCGCGCCGTCGGCGCTGTAATACAGGGCGCCTTTCCGGAAAAACAGGTATTCGGTTTCGTCCGCGCAGAGCAGTATCCCTTTGGTAACGCTTCCGTTTTGCACACTACCTGCCATAAGACTGTAATATCCTTTCGCACGCACGCGCCGCGGTATAGTTTTGTTCCAGATAGTCTCTTGCGGCATGCCCCATCCGCTTCAAGTCCGAAGCAGAAAACGCGGAAATCAGCTTTGCAAAGTCGTTCGGCGCCGCGCTGCCGCAGGCACGACCGAAGCCGTTCGCCTCCGCGATGGCGCCCATGTCCGTCGCCGCGTCGCAGCAGACCAGCACCGGCATGCTGTTTTCCATATAGGAAAGCACTCTCGACGGATAATTCGGGATGGTAAAGCGCGGATCGAGGAAGATCATGCCGACGTCGCAGCCGGAAGCGATTTCATCATATTCCTGCTTCGGCAGCAGGGGATAGCGTACGACGTTCCCCGGCTGCTCCCGCGCGATATAATCGTCGATCGGGAGCGCATCCGTTCCGCTGCCGCAGATAAGAAAAAACGCGTCCTTGCGGTTTTTACAGGTTCGCAGGCAGTCGATCAGCGCGGGGATGCCCTGCGGTTTGCCGAGGTTGCCGCCGAACAGATAGACGACAACGTCCTCCGGAAGGTCCAGCTTTTCATGCAGCGCTTTTCTTGCGGCGCTGCGATCGCCGATCGCGCAGGGAATCACGCCGTTGGGGCAGAGCTCCGCCTGATCGGCGGTGATTTCCGGATTGTG
>Ga0265301_10002997_pt1 | contig 18491 bp, 16 predicted proteins | sample AusTroGonzalo_MG_2_FD_193488 | JGI IMG/M metagenome (GOLD analysis project Ga0265301, IMG submission 193488) | Bovine rumen microbial communities from tropical cattle in Woodstock, Queensland, Australia - Gonzalo_04 | ecosystem: Host-associated > Mammals > Digestive system > Stomach > Rumen ... | reverse complement strand
ACGGTCACCACGGTGGATGCGGTGATCACGTCCGCGCCGGTCTCCGCAGAACCGATCTATGACGGCACGATGAAGGAGCTGGTCGTTCCGGGCGTAGCCGAAGGCGGAACGCTGTGCTACGCGCTGGGCGCCGATCCGAGCAACGCACCGGACGCCGACCGCTTTGATCCTGTCATACCTGCGGCAAAGGACGCCGGAAGCTATTACGTTTGGTTTGAGGTAGTCGCGGATTCCAACCACAACGACGTTGCTCCGGCTTGCGTTAAGGTCGTCCTTGCGGATGCGTCCTGGGTGACGCTGAACGGCACCCTGTACGAGAGCGACGGCGAAACGCCGCTTGCGGGCGCTGTGGTGACGCTGATGACAGGAGATCAGACGGTCGACTACGTGATCACCGACAGCAACGGTAATTATCAGTTTACCGTTCCCGCCGGCGTCTACAGCGTTGTCGTTGAGGACGGCGTGAATTCGTCCACAACGATCGCAAAGGTCTTTGAGGATACCGTCCAGGACCTCAAAGCCTCCGACGGAAAGACGGAATCGCTCGTCATGGTCACCAACAACGGCAGCGAGGAGTTCGGAATTGCGGTCGGCGGTCTTGCCGAAGAGGCAGACGCCATCAGAGCGAATCAAGAGATTGCCGCCGACGATACCGTCTCTCTCGTTATGACGGTGGAGCTGAAAACAAACAATAACGCAAGATACGGCGCATTCTTCCTGGATCTGTTACAGATCAAATCGTTCATTTTCTTCGACGTTAAGATCGAGCAGACGATCGGCTCGGAGACGACCGTCTTGGATGCAACAACGAACGTTTTGGAGATTGCGGTTCCGTATGAGAAAACGGGCAGACGCGATCTGACGGTCTATTCTTCCGACGGTACGAGCATCCGCTACTTCCGGGAAAGCGACAGCAGGGAGGCGGGCACGTTCCGCATCGACAGGGCAAACGGCTACGTATACATTTATGCCGACAGCTTTGCAACGTTTGCAATCGGCTACACACCGCATTATCGCGTGAGAAGCGCGATGACGCTCGGGTCTTACAAAGGAAGCGTGAACGTCGTCATCAAGAGCAACCTGGACGGGAGCGTGTACAGGCTTGAAAACGTCGTTCTGGACCAAGTCCGCTTCACCGATATTCCCAAGGGATTGTACACAATGACCGTCACGTGGGAAGATGGAGTGACAAACACGTTAACTATGCCGCTAACGGTATCGTAATAACGCAATAAAAAGGAGGATATAAAAATGGCGAACAACACCCAGTTCAAGCTCAGCAAGAACGACATGGAAAGGCTGAAGGCGACCGGCAAGCAACCCGCACAGGAGCAGCCCAAGCCGAAGAGCAAAAAAGAGTCGGTAAGCATCGGGACGCTCATATTCCGCTGCGTTTGCGGCGTGATCGCGGTGGCATATTTTGTGCTGCTGATCTTCGGACGTTATTTTATGGACCCAAACGGTGCGTTCCTGAGCAGCCTCAATCCGTTTTCCGGCGCTGAAAACCCGAACACCTTGATCCGGATCATCAGTCTGTGCATTCTGACGCTGAGCATCAGCGCTGTACTGCGCTTCTTTATCGGCAGATTGGTCAACAACAAAAAAGTGACCAAAAAGATCGGCGTTGCTTTTATCGAACTGCTGGGCAATCTTGTCAAATACGTTTCTATCATCGTGCTGATCATCCTGGCGCTCAGCGCGTTCGGCGTAAACACAACCGAACTGGTCGCCGGACTCGGCATCATCGGTCTGATCCTCGGACTTGGCGTGACTTCGCTTATTGAGGACATCGTGGCAGGCATCTTCATCATCGCCGAACGCCTGTTTGACGTGGGAGACATCATTGTCCTTGACGGTTTCCGCGGCACGGTCGTTTCTATCGGTATCCGCTCAACGAAAATCGCCGACGTGGGCAACGACGTGCTGACGGTCCGAAACTCCTCGATCGGTTCGCTGGTCAACCTGACCGACCGTACCTCCAGCGCGGCGATCACCCTCCCCATCGCCCCGGAAGAGACGATTGAGCGTGTGGAAGAGGTCATGAAGAACGCACACGTCGAAACGCTCGCACAAAAATATCCGAAAATGGAATTCGGACCGCTGGCATTGGGTGTTTGCGGGATGACCAGCAAAGGCGTCCAGAATTACCTTGTGGTTGCAGGCTGTAAGGAAGAGGATAAATACGAGATCGAAAGAGCGTTGTTCTTTGAGTTCAAGAATATCTGCGACAAGAACAATATTAAGCTCGGCTACACCGGGGTAGCGGACGAAGAAGAATAAGTAGACTGGAGGCAGTGCCATGAAGTCAAGAGAGTTTGGAACGTGGCCGCCGCGGAACGCATTGGGCGCTGACAGGCAACACCTCTATGACGAGTACAACCGCGCCTTCAAAAAGGAACGACCTCCGCAGCCCAAGGAGTACGCAAGTTCTGATATTGAGGAGTACTACCGCGTCCCGGAAATGAAGGACGTAAGCGGCAATCCGTACGAACAAAACAGAGAAGCCTTATCCAAGCGCTCCGATCGGGATAAAAACGCGAACGCGGCAAAGCGAAATCTCGCGCTGCGTCAAGTGGTAGGACTGCTGGTCGGCTCTGTGATTGTCGTGACGACCTATCAGACCATGGCGGCGCAGCGGCAGACTCCTCCGGAGCAGCCGGCGATCGTGGAGACGGACGCGCCGAGCGATACGCCTTCCGGACCGTCTGGCGCACCGTCCGATCCGACCGTTATGCCGACGGAACCGACCGAACTGACGGAAGCCGCGTCGGCGCTTCTGCCGAGTTGGACTTGGAGCGAAGACAGGCAAACGGTCGTCGTTGAGCTTTTTGACGCCGACGGCAATTTGATTGAAACGCTTCCCGCTGAGGTCAGTATTTCCGAAGAGGCTGCAACGTGCAATCGGGAAGGGCTCAGGACGTATACTGCAACGGTCGAGAGCGAGGATTCAACGTATACAGATACACAGACGGAAGCCATCCCGCCGTTAGGTCACGCATTTGACAACGGCAGAGCGACAATCCTGGAAAACGGACAGACTGCTATGGTCTTTACTTGCACCCGCTGCCACGAACAATTCACCATCGCAACGTCGTTTACGGAAAACGATTAGAAATTCTTCAGACAGGGATGGTAAAGATGAATGAGAAAGCTGCGTTTATCATGCCTGCAAAGCTCAGCGGCAGAGAGCTTGAACTTTGTCATTTTATGCGTACGGTGGCAGCCATTCAGCAGCAGACAGATCAAGACTGGATTCTGATTATCGTAGATGATTGTTCCAACAACGATAGAGTATCCGCTGTTCTTGATGAGACGGAAGAAAGACTGAAGGAACGGGTACATATTATTCGCTTGAGAAAAAACGTGGGCACCGGAATGGCAAGAAATACGGCTGTTTCCTATGCAAACGAGATCGGAGCCCCGTTTGTTCTCTATAACGATTCCGATGACCTGCCTGATCCAAGGTGGCTGGAAACCGTCCGAAAAACGTTTGCGGAAGACGATCAAGCCAACGTCGTGTATTCGAGCTTTGATGTGATTGACGAAAACGACGATCCGGTACCGTGGGAAAGCATCTGTATGCCGGTCAGAGAGATCCTGATGGGACATCAGAAGGACGTATCCGAAGGCGAAAACGCGTGGATTCATATTGCCGTAAAAAAGAACTATACCAATTTGACCTCCTGTACGGCAGTCAGAACATGGCTGGCAGTGAGGGAACCGTTTCCGGCACAGACGATTTCGGAGGACACCCACGCGTGGTTCCGATACGGCGCTTATCCGGGAAAGTTCGTATATGTAAGGAATATCAAAAACCGATACAGGATTTGTTCGGGTCGCGAAAGCCGCTCCCGCAGCCAAAACGCCGACTTTTATCAGGTAAAATCGAGCGTGGATCAAGACGGGTTTGAAAAAGCCGCGGCATTGGCGCTGCAGTTCGGAACGATAACCCCCGAAGAGCTTCCGCAAATACGGCTGGCGTTTTTCGTCCGGCTTGGATTAAGCTTGCTTTACGGCGGGTATGAGAAAGGCGCCGCAGAACTGATTGCGTCCGCATGCCGGATTTCAAAGGAAAAGACGCTCGTATGTATTGAACGGTTGGATTGCGATAGCTTCTATCAAAGCAAGCTAAAACAAATGATACCGTTGCAGCAGCAATGAGGGAGAAACAATAGACATGAATAATACAGCAGCGTTTATTATGCCCGTTAAAATTGCCGGAAACGAGTTGGAACTGCGTCACTTAAAAACGTCGGTCGAATCAATTAAAAACCAAACGGATCCCGACTGGGTTTTGGTCATGGTAGATGATTTTTCGGATGACGAAAAAGTGACCGACGCTCTGAACGCGATGGAACGGGATTTGGGCGAGAAAGCACACGTGATTCATTTGCAAAAGAATATGGGCGCCGGTATGGCAAGAAACGTCGGCGTACAGTATGCAAGCGAAATCGGCGCGCCCTTTGTCCTGTTTAACGATTCGGATGATATTTCGCATCCGAAAAGGCTGGAGCTGGTTCGGAAAAAGTTCGACGATCCGGATACGAACGTCGTGTATTTAAGCTTTGATGTTGTTGATGAGAACGACCGCGTTGTGACGGAAGAAGAGATTTGTCTTTCGGTCAGAGACATCATCCTCGGGCATCATAAAGACGTGATCGAAGGCGAAGACGCATGGATCGGCATTTCGACGAAGAAAAACTATACCAATCTGACCTCCTGCACAGCGGTCAGGACTGCTCTGGCGGTGGAAGAACCGTTCCCTCAGGCACCGGTTTCGGAGGATGCGCATACGTGGCTCCGATACGCCGCGCATCCGGGAAAATTCGCCTTTATCGACGAGATCATCAATCATTACAGGATCTGTTCCACGGTCGAAAGCCGATCGAGAGGGCAGAACAACGACTTCTATCTCAAGAAGGCCGCCGTTGACAAGGACGGCTTTGAACAGGCGATGGCGATTTCAAGATCCTTCGGCAGAATACAGCCGGAAGAAGAAAACCCGATCAGGATTGCGTTTCTTGTCAGAGAAGCGCTCAGCATGCTGTACGGCGATTCGGAGGATTGCGCAAAGGAACAGCTGCGTTCCGCTTTGCGTATCTCGAAGGAACGGACGCTGCAGTGCATTGATCAACTGGATTGCAGCGTCGATTTCAAGGCAAAACTGAAGACCTTGACTGCATTGCGATAACAGATCGAGGGGGAGACGACGGTGTTTTATATCAGATCGCTGAGTGAATTTTGCGCCAGCAATCAAATTGATGATGAAAAGCGCAACGCAGGGCTTACCACACCCGATGGAATACAGCGCTTTGATGACGTCCCTTACGGCGAAGATGAAAGAAACGTGCTCGACGTTTACCGCCCGAAGGACACGGAGGGCAAGCTGCCGGTCATCGTCAGCATTCATGGCGGCGGCTGGGTTTACGGCAATAAGGAGATCATGCAGTTCTACTGCATGAGTCTCGCCGAGCGGGGCTTTGCCGTGGTTAACTATAACTACAGACTTGCGCCCAAGCACAAGCATCCGATCCCGCTGGATGACGCAAACAAGGTCTTTTGCTGGGTGCTGGAGCATGCCGACGAGTACGGCTTTGACGCCGAGCATATTTTTGCCTTGGGCGACAGCGTAGGAGCCAACATACTGGGCTTGTATTGCTGCCTGTGTACCGACCCTGCCTACGCGGAAGAGCTGTCCATTCATCCGCCGAAAGGCTGCCTGCCAAAGGCGGTTGCGCTGAACAGCGGGCTTTACCGTCTGGTGCGCGGAGAAGAGGATTTGCTGGATTCTCTCGCGGAAGCTTATTTTCCCAACGGCGGCACCGATGAGGAATATGATTCAATTGACCTCGGAAAGCGCGTGAATGTTCATTTCCCGCCAACCTTCGTGATGACCGCTCTGGGAGATTTCCTTACCTGTCAGGCGAAACCGTTTTACGAGCTTCTCGAAAAGCTGGGCGTTCCGGCGGAGTATCACTGCTACGGCAGCAAAGGAAACGAACTGAAGCATGTGTTCCACATTGATATTAAGCTTCCGGAGGCGCGCGACTGCAACAGGGATGAGTGCTCGTTTTTTCAACATCAAATGCAAGGCGGAGAAAGATGACACAGATAGAAAGAATGGTCAGCGGCTTGATCTATGACACCTGCGATCCTGAAATTATGGAACTGCAGCGGCCGCTGAAAGAGAAAATATGGGAGTTCAATCAACTTACCATCTTTGACAATGAGAAAAAAGAAGCATATATGAAGGAGGTCTTTGCCGAGTGCGGCGAGGGCTGCTATATCGAGCTGCCGTTTCGGGCAAGCTGGGGCGGCGCGCACGTGCATTTCGGCAACGGGATCTATGCAAACACAAACGTTACGATGATCGACGACGGACATATTTACGTCGGCAATCGGGTGCTGTTCGGTCCGAACGTCATCGTGACGACGGCAAATCATCCCCTGAATCCGGAGCTCAGAAGATATGAGATGCAATATAACAGGGACGTTCATATCGGAGAAAACGTCTGGATCGGCGCCGGCTCTATCATTTTGCCCGGCGTACATATCGGAAAGAATACGGTAATCGGCGCAGGCAGTGTCGTGACGCGTGATATTCCCGGAAACGTGCTTGCCGTCGGGACGCCGTGCCGCGTTGTCAGGGAAATAGACGAACGCGATAACGAGTTCTATTCCCGCTGGGGAGACAAAATCGACTGGGAGAATCTTGACGCAATATGCGAGGCGAAAAAAGAACTCCCGAAGTTTAAATGATAACGCGATGCAAAACGCATGAAAACGGTCTGCCGCAGCGCTCTGCGGCAGACCGTTATAATGATCGGAGGGGAATATGGTCATGGTGCAATCAAAAGAGTTCGGACAGACGAGAGCGGGGCAGAAGGTTACCGCTTTTGAACTGCGAAACGGCAGCGGTATGTGCGTCCGCATCCTCGACTTCGGCGGCACGGTACAAAGCATTACGCTGCCGGACCGCCGCGGCATCCCAACGGATGTCGTCCTCGGATACGACGATGTCGAATCCTACGAAAACGGGTCCTGCTACTACGGCGCGGTGGTAGGTCGGTACGCCAACAGAATAGGAAACGCGCGCTTCGTTCTTGACGGCAAAGAATTCCTGCTTGAAAAAAGCCCCGGTGAGAGCAATCACGTGCACGGTGTGTTCAATAAGCGGCTGTTTGAAGCATCCGCAGACGGCGGAGCCCTCACGCTTTGCTACGTGAGTCCGGACATGGAAGAAGGCTTCCCCGGTAATCTCACCGTGGAGGTACGCTATCGCCTGACGGAAGACAATGCATTGGAAATCACCTATCGGGCGGTCACCGATGCGCCGACGGTGCTGAACCTTACAAATCACAGCTATTTCAATCTGAACGGTCAGGACGGTTCGACAATACTGGACCACAAATTGCGGCTGAACAGCAGTTATTTTACGGAATACGAGGCGTCCTTTGCACAGACCGGCAGAATAATTTCCGTGGATAACACCCCACTTGACTTCAGAGAAGAACAAGGGATCGGCGCTCGATTCGGAGACGATTATCCGCAGCTCCGACTGTGCACAGGCTACGACCATAATATGATTCTTGACGGGAAGGCGGGCGAACTCAAACAGATCGGTGCGGCGAGAAGCGACAAGAGCGGTATCTGTTTAGAGGCGTTCACGACCGAGCCGGCGGTACATTTTTACTCCGGGAATTATATGCACTTCGACCTTGTTACATCCGGGAAAAGCGGCATAAAATATCCGAAAAACGGCGGCTTCTGTCTGGAGGCGCAGCATTATCCCGACGCCGTCAACCATCCGCATTTTCCAAGCACCGTTCTGCGTCCGGGAGAGGTATACAGACAAAAAACGGCATACCGATTCAGCGTGGATGCTTGCTGCGATCATCAGAAGAAGTAAACCGGGCAGAGACACGTGCAACAGTCGCTGCTCACGCAATTATAAAGCAGCCGCTTCGGGCGATTCCAACATTGACTTCACTTGACCGGTAGATGCTAAAGCGTCAGTATTGATAAAACGGCGGATGACAGGGTCGGAATACGGCTCCGAGGTAATAAAACATTCTGATTAGTGCCATCTCCTTTGAGGCAGAAAAATGTCGAAGCAGCGTTTAGTTCGCTCCGGCATTTTTCTGCGGGAAAGATTCCAAAGAAACGCTGGTTTCGTTGGCGGAGTTTCAAAGGGGCGGCGCTCCTTTGGCGGCGAGAAGTCAATGCAGATGCGCGGGAATGGAGTCAAGAATCGCGCGCGGCAAGCGCCGCCTGCAACACCTTGCGGGATTTCATCAGGTCCTGCAGCCGCTCCCGCGTCGTGCCGTGCAAATATGTCTGTTCCATAACTGTTTCCTCCTGTCTGTCCTAAGTTCCCTCAAGGAACGCCTTGATTTCTTCATCCGTTTCTCCGTGTTTTCTGCATCTGTCTACCAGTTCTTGATAGTCAGGAGTTTCTTTCACAAACGCTGCAATCCACTCCGATGGTGTCAAGTTCTTCCAAGGGTCTTCCGAATGATTATTCTCTGCAAACGCCATATTTCTCCCTCCAAGTCACAGTTTTATTGTCTGCTCACATACTATCATCTTTCATGTCCAATAAAGCGGTCTGAGGATTTCTTTTTCAACCGCATAGAAAGAGAGCTCTCGTATGGAATTCTCTGTTATAACCTACGAAAACCAACCATATTATTTGAGTCATCAATACCCAAAACTTTTGAAAATGTCAAGTTTGTGTTATCAATAACCTAAACTTTTTACTTTTCGCACCTTTCTGCGTTTCTGCATCATTGAAACATAAGCGCCATCGCGTAGCGAACTGCTGCGTCAAAGAAGCCCGCCGGCTTGCATTTCTGCAAGATTTCCGGCGGGCTTTTCCTGCGATCATGCGCTGCGACAATCCGCAGAAAACGCAGCGCGGTTGCATAATTCCCCATTGTTTGCAGACAATAGAAACGCAAGAAAGATCAGCAAACGCGATCGGAAAAGGAGAGTTTACGATATGAAAGCAACCGGAATCGTTCGGCGCATCGACGACCTCGGACGCGTCGTCATCCCCAAGGAGATCCGCCGCACCCTGCGTATCCGCGAGGGAGACCCGCACCTGACAACATTGAAAAACGCCGAAATTTTCTGTTTCTCTTTGTTGGATTTAGCCAAGCGCGAGGGCTGGTAATTGTACATAGTGCCGATCGACGGCTCATGTTCCGTACGTATCCGCGAGGGGTGCTTCGCCGCGCGAAAACCCTCGCAATCCCTTGCGCCGCAACGCTTTGCGCCGATTTTTCACTTTGTCAATGTTTTCAGCGACGGCACCGAAAAATCCCGCCAAAAAACTTGTGCTTTCCATTTCTGCCCAGTGTTTTATCTGCAAAAAGTTATGAAAGGAGCAAAAACCATGAAACGCATCATTTCCTGCGCGTACAATATGGACACAAACTGCGTGGAAACCACGTTTTCCGACGGCATTATGCTCGCGATCGACTGCGAAGCCGTTGAGGACGTTTACGACGTCGGCGTCTTTGAACGCTCCGAGCTGGACTGGCTGATCTACAACAACCCGCTCGAGTACGCCTACCACGTTCTCAACGGCAGCGTCCGCGACTATCTCAAAGGCAACCACGAACACCGATTGATGGATTAAGCAAAATAGAGTGTGGGGTATGACACGTCATACCCCACTTCTTTTACGTTCAGCCGTCTTGACGGCCTTGCGCCCGCTTCCATTCCGCGCACTTCCGCTGCCCTTCTTGGCTTTCGCAGGAAGCGATCTGTTCCGGTAGCAGCTTACACGCGATCAATTTGACCACACGCTGCGGCATCTCGGCATTTTATGATTTGCTCTAGTCCAAGTTGTCATTTTTTACTTTATCTCGCAAGCACTTGTTTTTTGCTTGAGCCATTATCCTATCTGATTGGTTGACCGCCAACGCTTTTGTGATATAATCTAGTATGGGGAGTGCCTTTTGCTTCTGGAATCCTGTTCGTTTGCCGCAACATCATTCGCAGAATTGTCCAAAAGGCATCTATTAGTGCTTGTATTATTGCAAGGTTTAAATGGGAGGAAATGATTATGAAAAGAAATGTGGATAAAGAAATCTATAACATGTATGATGCTTTTATAGAAAAGGTATTCATCGAAAAGAAAGACTATTTGGGCGACACTAACGACATCATTCTAACACGAAAGAATCTCGATGATTGCAACCGCCTGTTCGTTGAGAATTATAACGATGATAGGGAGCTCGATTTTATTGAAAAAGCAAAAAAGCAGTTTGAAACTGCACGTCCAGACGTTAAACGGCTGTTTTCTCATGCTATTTGGCTGTGGGGCTTTTCTGTTAATGAAAGCAAAAACTGCGACCTAATATTCATCGAGAACACAAAAAGGCCAGCTCGCGGATTTGCCAATTCCGGGCGGTATCACCAGAGCAACAAATTTACTGAGGTAAGTTTTTGCTTGAAACTTTTCAATGCCATTTTGGATAAAAACTTTGATAATGAACCTGAGGACAACAGAATTAACGCAATTAAAGCATACATCGAGAGAATCTGCCTTTGTTGTGCCTATGGTGATGAGTTCAGCGCGGGAATCCCGGATTATGACAGCATCAAAGATACCGAGATTGTGTCTTCATACACAACATCTGCATCAATGGTTCACATTCTTTTATATTTGTCCAATCCAGACAACTATGAACGAATTGTATCAACCAATCATAAACAGCGCATTGCCAATTGTTTTGAATCCTACCTAGACGAAAAACAAAAATCATCATATCTCGACAGTCGCATTAAAATAATACGGGAAAAACTGTCATTGACAATCCGCGATCCTAATTTTGATTTTTATGATAATGCGAAGATTTATTCTCTTTGGTCTCTAGGCGGCGATGAAGATGCCGATGAATTTTCTGGTTTAAAATATAAAAAGAACATCATCTTTTATGGGCCTCCTGGAACGAGCAAGACTTATTCCGCCTTAAAACTCGCACGCGCTTTTGTTGCGCGCGAGCTGCTGGCAAACAAGTCTTTGGAAATGGATGAATATTTAAAAAATAGTTTTGTCTGCGAAGAAAACATTTATCGGCTTCAGCTACATGCGAATTATAGTTACGAAAGTTTTATCGCTGGGCAAACTATGATTGATGGTAGAATAGAAACAGTTGAAGGCTATTTTTATAAGCTTTGTCAGACAGCAGCAAGTGACAAAAAACAACCTTATGTTCTTATCCTGGACGAAATCAATCGTATTGATTTAGCAAGATTGTTCGGTGAAGCTTTTTCTTGCATAGAAAATAGAAACGAGTCCGTTGATTTACCATATATGAAAGATGGTAAAACAATGACGTTGTCAGTTCCCGACAATCTATACATTATTGGAACCATGAACGAGATAGACTTCTCTTTGGAACGACTTGACTTCGCATTAAGAAGGCGCTTTTTGTGGTTTAAACACGGATATAGTTCAGAAGCGCTTGCAGATATGCTAACGGAGATCCAAAACGAAACAGACAGAAACGTGTTTATCGAAAGAGCAACTGCTTTGAATGACATGATACGTTCTACTCGAGAGCTTGGCGAACAGTACGAAATCGGACACGTCTTCTTCGCAGAAGTACAAAACATTGCCAAGAGTTGCTCCATCAACCGGCTGTATAAGGCAGGAAAAACGCCTAAAGAACCAGTCAAAATTCTTTGGAAGATTTCTATTTGTCCTATGCTTGAAGCATATCTTGACAACATTGATGTTGATACAAAAAAAGACATACTGGACCGTTTAATGAATATCTATTATGGCAAATAAAAACGTGTATACGGCAAAAGATTGCTTAGACGTATATAAAAATGAAGAAAAGGCAACAGACCGTGCAGATGAGTTTTTGACTAATGTGTGTGGCTCGACCAAGAGTATTTCATTCTTTTGTATACTTAACCGCGAGCGATATACAAAACCCGAACCGATTGTTTTCTTTGATTATAATACTGCAACATGGAGAGCCGGAAGATACATAGGTAATATTGACTATTCTATCGGTCGAAAGCAGTATTCGCTTAGTATTGTTCCTAGATTTGGCGAGAATATTTTGATGGAATTGCTTGGTGAAGTATTCAATGTGAACTCATTTGGTGGAAAATCAAGATCTCCTTCTGATAGAAAAAACCTATACATAAAGATGTTGATTTCGCTTATTTGGTCTCAGAAACTTTCCGAAGCAAACAGGTATGGGCTTCCTCGGAAACGTGCCGTTGTTTATAACAAGGGATTCACAGTTAAAGGCAAATTATTGGTTAGACCATCTATTGTTTCTTTTGCAAAAGACAGAACGATTATTTCCCGGAGTTATGATTCCACATACGATGAAAAGATAATTACAATTATTAGCAAAGCGTACAACGTGTTAAAACGCGAGTATGCATTTGAACAACTATCGATTTCACCGAATAATAAAGATACGATTACAGACATAGAGTCAGTCGGGCATGCCCTAAAGAATCTGCAAATCTCAGAAAACGATTATCAGTCAATCTCATATCAACCAATATATCAGTCCTACAAAGATCTTGTAGATTTTTCATGGCAAATAATCAATTCATCAACTGGAATGAACACAAAAGATAATGGGAAAAATGTGTCCGGGTATCTTATTGATATGGCTGAAGTGTGGGAGTGCTATGTTCGCAGTCTGGTCAGCAAGCAGATGAGATCCTACGGCTGGAGACTAATCGATTCTACATTTTGGGTATATGAAAACACCTTTTTCAAACGAAAACTAATACCTGACATAGTATTAGAAAAAGATGGCGAATACTGCGTGTTTGATGCCAAGTACAAAAGAATGCAATATCAAGCAATTGATCTTGACCGCGAAGATTTCTTTCAGATACATACATATATTTCATTTTTGCAAAAGCGTGGCAAGGTTAGAATCGCCGGGTTACTGTATCCTATAGAAAACATTGAAAAGTCAGCAAATTCACAGAGTGCATTGTTTAATTATGATAACGAGTGCTTGTTTATTGCAGATGGCCCCTATATTAGGAAAGAGCACGTTGAGAAGGATCGAATAATTGAGTTCTTAAAGGATGCTCAGCAACTGGAACGCTGAATTACAATTATCGAATAGCAACACAGCTGGTCTGCGGCAAGCTGTCGCAGATTAGTTGCATTATTATTGAATGAGTATAAATAGTTAATTTGCATTGTAATCTACAATAACCTGGAGTACGCCTACCACGTGCTCAACGGCAGCGTCCGCGACTACCTGAAAGGCAATCACGAACACCGATTGATGGATTAGTCACCGATACATAAACCGTGCCCGCCGACTCATCATCGGCGGGCACAAATTCGCTCCGCGATTGGAGCGTGCAATCATTGATTGTATGCCGCGGCAATATTCTCCGTCAGTTCGTCCGCCGTGTTGATCGTCTGCGAATACGATTTGTTCTTCGCAAGAAGTTCGACCTGCCGAATCCTTTTTGCCGCCAGTTCCGCGATCACTCTGATCCGGTTTTCTTCCATATAGTCCTTCGCGTTCTCATCCGAGAGGACGCGGACGATCATTTCCGGGACGTCGGACAGCGCAGAGAAATCGATCCAATCAAAAGACGAAACCAGTTTCAACTGTTCTGTATGGTGTTTCTTGAACGGCTTGCAGATGATCTCGTTTTCGTCCTTCATCAGCGGAATGCTCTTATCGTATCCGAGCGAGGAGCCGCTGTCATAGATCGGCGCCATTCCAAGCCATTCCAGCGTTTCCGCATTTCTGACCGCGCCGAAATTGTTCAGATGACGGTCCTCGTTCGCGATAATATAATCCAGCACGATCATCCTGTCAAGGAATGCTTTGACGTCCTGAATTCCCAGACTTTCGGCGCAGTCGACAAAGTGCTGATAGAGCGACTTGTCATTCTTCCGCTTTTTCGTTTGGATGATCCTCCACGCGGGAATCAGTTCCGTATTCTCGTCAATAAAGTCCTCGCACAAGCTGTACGGCGCGCCCTTGCTCCAAATCACCTGATACGGAACATACGGAATCCCGAGACGCTCCATAACATTTGCGGCAATCACTTCGTTGAGCGGCTGCTGCCTGTACGGGTTGGAGCCGCCTTTGACAAGCCAGCGCTTTCCGTCGATGATTTTCCAGCGCTTTTTCAGGTTGCCGTCCGACGTGTTATCCGGGGAGCTGAACCCCATCGGATTCGGCTTTTTCGTGCTTCCGAACAGGACGTCGCCGATGTCTTCGGAGAAGTCGTTATGGAAGAAGTTTACCTTTTCCCAAGTCAGACCCGATTCTTCCGGACAGATCCAGTATTGATCGGAAAGACTCAAGCCGTTGCATCGGAGCAGCAGCAAGTTCGTGCTCTTGATCTCCAGCGTTTCAAGCGCCTCCCGAACGCCGGAACGGCTTGCGGGAATCGAGCGATCCGTCCACCATTCGTTCAGTGCGCCACGATCCGCGATCCCCTTTTTGACGCCGACGCCGAGCGGAAGATGCTCCGCCGCAAAAACCTTTGCGACTTTCTTGATGAGTCCGGTCGCACTGTCCAGCTCCAACGCCGCAACGGGGATATTCTTGTGCATAAATGTGCATTTTAAGACGGCCGCGTCGGCGTCCGCCGTTTTCAGCGCGTCAAGTTCCCGCTGCAGTGCTTTCCGTTTCTCGATCTGTTCGGAGAGCAGCGCCGCCTCATCGGCACGGAGGTATTTGCTTTTCTTCGTTCCGTTCTCAGACCATTGATGGTAAAAGTACACTTTCCCGCCGACCGTCTTCTGAGAAATATATCCCTTCGGCAGTTCCCGGATCTTTTCCGACAACTCTGCGATCTTCAAAAAAGCATTCTTATCCGGCATCGTTTCCCCCTCCTTTTATACTCCGTATTATACCCTTTTTTAACCCCTTTTGTCAAGGGGATAAGATTATTTCAAACTCATCAAATGTGCAAGTAAACTTTCTGCCGCATCTGCCGGAAAATAAGCAGTACTGTTTTCGGAGTCGCATTTGCTCTCGGAAGAATAGTACTGCCAATTACGACACCATACAAGTTCTATCCGGAATTCTTCAGTTACAACTAACGCGGTAGCACCCCGGCGGGGTGCATACTGCTCGATCAGCAAAACAGAAGCAGGCGGGATAATACAACCTCATATCCCTCCTGCTTCTTGCTGTAAAAGTATAAAATCGCTAAGGTAACAATTCTTTCGCTTGTTTATTCATTGATCTCAGGCACCTCAAAAATCATTGGAACATTTGACCTGAAAGCTTTTCCGACAGCAATTGCCATTCGCGGTTTTAATGACGAAAGGCTGTTGATGTAATTCTGCCCCATGTAGTTTGATAAGAAGTCACAAGACGTTTTATCTAATTCTTGAAAAGATATAATGGAATTGCATTGTGTCAAAACCGTTTTTGATACATTCGCTGTTCTTTGTGCAATAACGAAGAATCCAATATTATACTTCCTGCCTTGCAACGCAATCTGAGAGATGCTATTGACCGTTGCTTTTGAGGCGTTGTCAGAAACGCCCATTGTGGTTACCTCTGGTATTATTGTATGCGCCTCTTCCAACGCCACGCAAACTCTCTTTCCAAAACTACTATAATGCTTTGCCACATTAAACAGCACCCAGAAAAACCATCGTGTATAATCTAACACGCTGGCATTATTAGTAATGTCTGATAACTCGAAAACTGCCTTTGAGGCATTACCGCTAAGATATTTCTCGATTGCTGTTTTAAACGCCAGCTTAATATTGTATTCCGCTTGGGCTATTCCTGCTTTGTCTCTTTTATCTGGGAACTTTGCCATTTCTGTAGCAAGATTTTCTATGTTTTCACTTATACTTCTTGCAGATTCAGGATCAACAATTGATTCAAGCAGCGGATCTTTCGCCTTGTATTCCCCAGTTAAATCTACAACGATTACCTTTGTATTATCATCTACAATTTGGTTGATCAGATTTCTCGTAAAAACGGATTTGCCAGAACCAGTTATTCCCAAAATAGCGGTATGGTGAGTAATCGCATACTCCTTGTTGATGATAACGGGATAATTCGTACCAGGAATATGCCCTATTATATATTCGTTGTTTTGTACTGAAGGCTCTTCAATGTTGCTTGCGATGAAAATTGGTGTATTTACGGTTGGAACCCAGCCAAATAACTCAAAACGTCCATTTTCTTCATTCCATTCACCAAGTTGTATGGCTTCCCCAATAATATACGCCGATTCGTTTTTATCCTCTAGTCTTTCCGTTTGAGTTATTGCTTCTGTAATCTGATATAGCACCTTGTGTTTGCTAATTTGTAATTCTACCAACTGTCCGTTGCAAATTTCAATATTTGAATTGTATGCAAAGCGAATCTTCTCAATTCTTGAGTTTTCAGATACAATGCCAACAAAATGTTTTGTAAACTCGTCATCTGAAATGCTTTCAGACTTATAGATCATGTCCGGAACATATTTTTCTATTGTTTTCCCGCATAGAGTATCAATATCGGGCGTTGTCAGCACTTTTATCCATTGCTCTTGGTTTAGCTGATAAACATCTAGTATTATGCCTCGATGTTCTTTCCTATCCGCCGAGCATAAGAATTCAACCAATTCAAATCGGCTTATCGATTCAGTTCTATCCTCCCGCAGTTTTACGAGAAATGTACTCCTTGATTGCACTCCAAGAATGCTGCCAATTGCATCAATGGATTCAGCTTTTTTCATTTTTGAAAAGCATGAATCTACAAGGGTTGCAATAGAAGGAATATCCAATATCATGAATACAATCCAAAACCATAACAGTGCATTGAATTGTGTTGAATCAAGAGCATACTGACGAATCGCGCCCCAAAGGAAGAATGCCGAAAAGATAGCCTCCGGTTTTCCTACGATTCGATTTAATCTCGAAAAGAACTGAATGCATTTCTTTTCTTCGTATAGAGATTTCGTTCTTATCCACATCAATATGTAGCTAGATACTATTAAATAACTCGCAGCTCCTAAAAACAGCCAGAAGAAAACAGTGCGTTCTTCTGGCCGAACTAGCAGTAATGAAAGCCCCGCTGTTACTCCATTGACGAAAATATTGCTGTCCTTAGAGAAAAATGGTTGATCAATTAAGGACAAAAGGATTAGTAATAATAATCCAGATGCAAACCAAAAACTGTCGACGATAAAATCAAAATTGCCGTTGGTAATTCTTCCAATCAACAGTAAGGCAATTATCGACAATACCATCAAAGACAGGCGATATCTTTTACTCATATTCTATTTGCCGTTTCCTTTCTCTCTTAGAATCTTTTCATTCATCCTCTTTGCATTTCCCTGCAATGCAAAAAAGAGCAGTTATTGTATTGGCTCGTCAGGATTAAATTTTGAGATTCCGTCAAGGTTTCAAATTCAGCAGAGCACGCATTTCTGAGCTCTCACCCGAGCTCCGTTGCAAATTTCGTTATGTTAATCAAACCAACAATAACAATGCTGATATCGCCATCTTACGCTACTTGATTTCTTGCTCCAACTGGTTGAATTCTGTGGTAGAAAAGAACTCCGCAAGCGTGATATCCAACCCGTCGCAAATCATCTTGATCGTAAGCAATTTCGGATTCTGGCTCTTGCCATAAAGAATGTTCTTGATGCTGGAGGGCGGCAGCGCACATACCGTGGAGAGCTTGTTGATGCTCATATTCCGTTCCTCGCATAGTTGCAGGATGCGGTTTTTGACTGCCGAGATCGTATCCATAGCCCTACCTCCATTTATTTCTGAAGATAGAATACCCAAAATCGCTGGACTTTTTAGGCTATGCGTGCTACTATTAGGCTATACATAGACTATTCTTGAAGGCGATCCTATGGCTGACTATAGAAAAATGTATGCGATCTTGTGCGCAGCGATCGATGACGTCATCGATCCGTTGGAACGAATTCCTCTGGCGCATTTCGAAGTTGAAAAGCTGCGCGCGGCTTTGTTGTCCGCCGAGGAGGTTTATATCGACAGCTCGCCTGACTCGGAAGAAACTGGCGCACCGCATATCATCCCACTCAAGCGCAATAAATGACAATGTAACAAAATGAGAGACGCCGTCATTTGCGGTGTCTCTCATTATTCGTTATTGCTCATATCCGACCAAGATTATTTCGTATTATCCTCGCAAACCTCTTTCAGCAAAATGCGCTTTTCAAAACCGCCACGCTCACTTAACTTCTTCTTTCTGGTTTCGGTGAGCTGTGACCATGTATATCCTCTTGCGTGAACGACTGCGCCCATAACCTCAAGCAGGTCGGCCAGCTCCTCTAAGGATTTGCTCTGCTGGTATTCCGCGAGTTCTTCGTTCAGCTTGGCGTCCAGCATAACGATGTACTGTTCCTGAGAAAGCGTTTCGCAAACGCATCGCTTTCCGCTCTTTTCAATGATTTCGGGAACAAGATCCCGTACAAGTTTGTTATAAACCTTAGGGGCGTTTGGTCTCACCGCTTTCCCTTCTTTCTTTACC
>Ga0265301_10002991_pt1 | contig 18508 bp, 16 predicted proteins | sample AusTroGonzalo_MG_2_FD_193488 | JGI IMG/M metagenome (GOLD analysis project Ga0265301, IMG submission 193488) | Bovine rumen microbial communities from tropical cattle in Woodstock, Queensland, Australia - Gonzalo_04 | ecosystem: Host-associated > Mammals > Digestive system > Stomach > Rumen ... | reverse complement strand
TGATGCAAAGCCGATCGATCTGAGCGGTTTCCGTCGTGCATATCCAAATGTAGGAGGTTGGTATAGACCTGAGACAAAGGACAGTGAAGAGGAAAAAGTACCGTTGTTGCGTGTTGGCGACCACATCAAGATTTCCATGGACCAGATGCTGGAGGAGCAATTCCGCAAATACGGTTTTTCAGGAAAGGAGCCGTCAAGAGATTGGTTATATGATCATAAGAATGAGATACTAATCTATCGCACGGACAGTCTGTTGGTAGTGTTTGAGGATATATATATGTGTCGAAAGGACGATTCCGGCCGCAACAAATGGTATGTGAATCAGGCAGAAGTTAGTTTTGTGTTGGAGAAGTGATGGTTTCGAAAACATTTGACAATGAACGAGATATCTGATTTGATGCTGAAATATTGGTGGGTGGCACCAGCGGTGAGTGTGTGTTCGATGCTTTGTTTATTAGCTAATAGTCTGTTGTATTTAGAGACAGGGAAAGAGTTTGTGGACGACATGTTTATAGGTCCTTTCCTGATAGCGCTGTTGATTGTTGCCAAAATAATAAGATTTGCCACATTCGTGTTCTCGATTGCGCAGAAAAGGTGGAAGATTGCGTTACTATTGGCATTGACAGTGGTAGTTTGCTTCATAATATTTGTGGCTTGGTTAAATGTGGGGATGAAAATTTCCGGGTGGTAGTAATAAATCAGCATTATGAAAGAGCATACACAAACGACTATTTTCGGAATCTTGAAGCTGATTCCTTTCGCGGTTGTCACCGTGATGATCGTATTGTTTTGGGTTGACGATTTTCTCGGTTTTCTGATTTCTTTCTTCTTTTGTTGGGTCACACTGCCTGCAATAGGTTTTTCGATAGCATTCTTCATAATGGGGTTGCGTTGGCGTGATATTTGGCAGCGTGTTGCGGTGTTATGGGGAGGAATTAACGTGCTGTTGGTGGTCGTCTATGTTCTTGCGGTGGCACCCGACCGGCGATGCGATCCGGACATTATGGCCGAACATTACGAGAAACATCATACCGAAATGGAAGAGTTACACCGTTATCTCCAATATGCCGTCGCCGACAGTTGTTCTGTCACTTTGGAATTCAAGGGGAATCGGCTTGAGATGTTCCATGTGTGCGCGTGGGAGGCCGACGAACACCATTATTCAAACTTTTGGAATGAAGAGGCGCGTGAAAAAAAAGACTCGCTAATGTGCGTGGTAGGATTGACACAGGAAGAATATGATGGCATACACCAGCGGCTTAAGAAGATAGGGTGTATCGGCATAGAGTATTCTCAAACTACACCCAATTTGGTGAAAATTTGGTTTCGTAGAGTGGATATGGGAAGGTACGACTATATTATCAACAGTGGTTCTATGACGGACGAGGAGAAAGCCACCGTCATGGAGGATTTCTCCCTTATTCCGTACAACGACCATTGCGTTTTCGAGTATGGTGGTGGTGCCATAGGCTCTCAAACATTCAGTATAGAGGAGAAAGAGGCTTTTTTGAAACGCCACAAGCCGTGGTAATTGAGGCAACAGGCAATAGCAAAAGCAAAGTTTTTGTATCTTTGCCGCATTAAAACCGAAACCTATGGAAAAGAGATACCTTATCAGTGGCGGTGGTACCGGCGGTCATATTTTCCCGGCCTTGGCCATCGCCAACAAGATTAAAGTGGAGAACCCTGACGCGAAGATATTGTTTATCGGGGCAAGCGACAAAATGGAGATGCGGCGCGTGCCCGAAGCGGGCTATCCTATTGAGGGATTGGAGATTTACGGCATTCATCGCGAGATGTCGCTCAACGGCATGATGTGCAATTTGCGTTTGCCGATGGTGATGCTGCAGGCGATGCGCAAAGCTAAGAAGATCATGCGCGAGTTCAAGCCCGACTTGGCCATCGGGGTCGGCGGTTTCGCCAGCGGTCCCGCGCTGAAGGCTGCTTCCCAGCTGGGCATTCCCACCCTGTTGCAGGAGCAGAACTCCTATCCTGGTGTTACGAATAAGATGCTGGCCAAGAACGCGAAGGTTATCTGCGTGGCTTACGACGGCCTCTACCGCTTCTTCCCGGCGGAGAAGATCGTCAAGACGGGTAACCCCATCCGCAAGGAAATCCTTGAGTTAGAGCGCAAAAAGCCCGATGCGTACCAATACTTTAACTTTACACCCGACAAGAAGACCGTGTTGGTGGTGGGTGGTAGTCTCGGTGCGCGCACCTTCAACCAGACCATGGCCGCGCATCTCGACGAGTTTCGCAAAGCGGACCTGCAGCTGTTGTGGCAGACCGGCGAGCAGTTCTACAAGAACATTGACCCCGAGTTGTTGAAACAGCAGGACGAGCATATCCGCATTGTGCCGTTCATCAAGAACATGAACGATGCCTACAGCATGGCCGATGTCATCGTGTCGCGGGCAGGTGCACTCGCATTGGCGGAATTGGCCATCGTGGGGGTGCCCACCATCCTGGTGCCGTTCCCTTACGCTGCTGAAGACCACCAGACGTTCAATGCCAAGGCGCTTTCCACCAAGGATGCCGCGCTGCTCATCACCGATAAAGATGCCCCCGAGAAACTGATCCCCACGCTGATGCAACTGGTGAGCGATTCCGACAGAATGCAGACGTTGGGCGACAATATCAAACGTTTCGCTTTACCCGATGCCATCGACCGTATTTACGAGGAAATCGGGAAACTGGCATAGTTGAGGTTCATCGTTATCAACATTTTGTTCAAAAAAAATCATTGGAGTGACCTTTGATTTTGACAAAAAAAAAGTATTATTGCAACCCGTTAGAGACGAAGGTCTCTGACGGGTATTTTTTTAATAATCAATCTAATAACTTCATATTATGGGCGGTTTTTTCGGAGTCGTATCAACCAAACCTTGCATTGCAGATTTATTTTACGGGGTGGACTATCACTCACACCTCGGAACAAAGCGCGGCGGAATAGTTACCTACCAACAGGATGCAAAACTATTCCGCCGTTCCATTCATAACATTGAAAATAGCTATTTCCGGACGAAGTTCGGCGATGATTTAGGAAAGTTCAAGGGCAATTCCGGTATCGGCGTGATTAGTGACACCGATGCCCAGCCCATCGTGGTGAATTCCCATTTGGGACGCTTTGCCATCTCGACGGTTGCCAAGATCAACAATGTCAAGGAGTTGGAGCAAGAATGTCTTGACAGAAACCAGCAGTTTACCGAGCTGAGTTCCGGTTCCACCAATCCTACGGAGCTCGTGGCTTTGATGATTACCAGCAAGCATGACTTCACCGAGGGCATACAATATGTATATAGTAAGATTAAAGGTTCCTGTTCGATTTTGATTTTGACAGAGGATGGCATCATCGCGGCCCGCGACTTTTATGGTCGCACGCCTATTGTGATTGGCAAGAACGAGTTTGGTCGTGCGCTCTCCTTTGACAACCACAGTTTCGCCAATCTGGATTATCAGACCGAGTATTATGTTGGCCCGGGAGAGATTGTAAAGGTGACTCCTGACGGCATCCAACAGATGCTCGCCCCGAACAAGCAGATGCAGATATGCTCTTTCCTGTGGATATACTATGGCTATCCTTCTGTGAATTATGAGGACATCAATGTGGAGAGTGCTCGTTATGGTCTTGGTTACGCCATGGGCAAAACTGACGACACTGAAGTTGATTTCGTGGCTCCGATTCCTGATTCAGGTATTGGCATGGCCATCGGCTATTCCAACGGCAAGCAGATTCCCTACCAACGCGCGATTGTCAAATACACCCCCACTTGGTCGAGAAGTTTCATGCCTGTCAGCCAGGAGATGCGAGAGCATGTGGCCAAGATGAAGTTGCTGCCCAACAGCGACCTGCTCAAGGGCAAACGCATCGTTTTCTGCGACGACTCCATCGTGCGCGGGACCCAGCTTCGTGACAATATCAAGATGATGTACGAATGCGGCGCCAAGGAGATCCACATCCGCATCAGTTGTCCGCCGTTGCTCTACGGTTGCGAATTCCTCAATTTCTCCGCCTCCAAGACACAGATGGAACTCATTACCCGTCGTGTTATCAAAGAATTGGAAGGCGACGACAGCAAGAATTTGGAACGCTATAAAGACAGCACCTCGAAGGAGTATGCGAACATGGTGGAAGTCATCCGCAAGCATCTCGGTGTGGACACTTTGAAATTCAACACGATAGAAACTATTACCAAAGCCATCGGGCTGCCCAAGGAGCGTATTTGCACCCACTGCTTCGACGGTTCTTCCTACGGATTTTAATCCCTTGTTAATAACCAATTATCCTGTAGAGACGGTGTGCACACCGTCTCTACCATTATAATGAAAGACATATTATGGCCACACAAAACTACCTCCTTCTCGGACAAAAGAAGCGTATGATCGAACAGCTTCGTCAGCGGGGAATCACTGACGAGAATGTTCTCAACGCTTTTGACAAGATGGAACGGCACCGTTTTTTGGAGTCGTTGCTTTGGTCGCAGGCGTATGAGGATGTCGCGTTGAAACTCACCACCGACCAGACTATATCGAAACCTTCCACCGTGGCGTTCCAGTCGCAGCTGTTGGAGGTGAAAAATGGACAAAAGGTGTTGGAAATCGGCACCGGTTCTGGTTTTCAGGCGGCTATTTTATACGCAATGGGGGCCAAAGTCTATACGGTGGAGCGGCAGATTTCCTTATACAAGCGTACGAAGCCGTTGTTGAATGAGTTGGCCCCGTCGGTGATCACCTACTATGGCGATGGTTTCAAAGGTTATCCGCAATTTGCGCCATACGACCGAATCATTGTCACCTGTGGCGCGCCGGACGTTCCGCAAACCCTTTTAGACCAGTTGGTTGTAGGTGGAATAATGGTCATTCCTGTCGGCGTGGAGTCGCAGGTGATGAAGAGAATCGTGAAAATCAGTGATTCGGAATACGAAGAAGAAGATTTCGGGGACTTTATGTTCGTCCCGATGTTGAAGGAGCGGGTTCGCAGACCCACTTATTAATTGGATTCGGAGACGCCGTTGTGGTCGAAGCGCATTGCCGAGACGATGTGATGGCTTCCGTCGGGGTTCAGTCTGTAGATGCCATAGATGAAATAATCGGTTTCTTTCAGCAGGGAGCAGACATATTCCGTGTCTAGCTTTTTGATTTGGTCATTGTAGAAGCTTCTTGCCTCAAAGTCGTTTTCGGCTTCCGAGGAGCTTTCAAAGCTCATCGTTTTGTTATAGGTGACCGTCGATGAGAAATAGTTTTCCAGTGTTTCCCAGTCGCTCGGGTTCCAGGAGTTTTGGTTACATCCAAGGTTTCCGATGCTATATTGGGTGATGACCGTTTTCTCTTTGCAAGCGCCCAAAATCACGGACGTGCAGATAATTATCGCTAAAACAACTTTTTTCATAAACTGATTACTCTATTCAATCTGCAAAAATACGACATTCAGATTAAAAAAAAACAGAGAAGATAAGATGTAATTAACATCTTTTTGTTACTTTTGCCGGAAAATATAAGAGGATATGGAAAAGCGAGTGACCGGTTTTTTGTTTGCCGCGGGATTGGGTACGCGGTTGTTCCCGTTGACGGCGACGCGACCCAAGGCCTTGGTGCGTTATCAAGGTAAAACCTTGTTGGATAATGCATTGGACAAGTTATTCTCGGCAGGTGTGGAGGAGGTGATTGTCAACATACACCATTTTCCGGACATGATGATGGAGGCGCTTCGTGCTCATCCGGAGGCGCGTCGCATCCGGATTTCCGATGAGCGTGCCTATCTTCGGGATACTGCCGGAGGGTTGAAGTTTGCGGAGCCGTTCTGGGGGAAAAGTGATCTTTTGTTGTTGTATAATGTTGATATATTGTCAAATATAGATCTTTGTAGACTGCTGGATTATCATGTTGAGCATCATGCGGATGCCACTTTGGCGGTTCGGAACCGCACCACGGCGAGATATTTTCTTTTCGAGAAGGGGAATCATCAGCTTTGCGGTTGGCGGAACGTGAAGACTGGGGAACAGATTGGAAATCGGGTTCCGGATGATGCTGACATGCTGGCATTCAGTGGAATACACGTTCTCAGCACCGATTTTGCCCGGACCATCCCGTCTGTGGAAAAAAACTCAGTCACAGGGTTTTATCTTTCCGCAGCAGATTCACATCGCATTTTGGGTTATCAACATGACGATGATGAATGGCAGGATGTAGGAAAATTTTCTGAATTTCGTAACTGGTTGTCTTAACAACCTTTAGACTCTTTCTTCAAAGTCAATATTCTTTTTTTTCAAAAAATCAAGAGGTAAAAAGAATTTTTTTGAACTTTTTTTTTGTTAATTTTGCGAGGTAAAATTTTGAAGAAAGATATTTTTGTAAATCGTTAATTTTAAGAGTTATAGCGAAATTTTTAGAAATTGAAACTGCTAATGGAAAAAGATATACCCTCATATATACCCGTCTGGAATCAATGTTTGGAGATCATCAGGGACACGGTTTCGCCGGAGGTTTTCGCCACCATTTTCGAGCCGATCAATGCTGTGTCTTTGGAGAACAAGATGCTTACATTGGAGCTTCCCAGTTTGTGGTATAAGGAGATTTTGGAGGAACAGTATGTTGATTTGCTCCGCACTGCGATCCGCAAGTTGTTGGGCAACGATGCCAAGTTACGTTACAAAGTGTTGATGGAGCGTGGTCAGAATCCTTCGCAAAATGCCTCCATCACTATTTCTTCTGCTTCCCGCAAGGCGGTCAAGAACCCTTTGATGATGCCGCCGTTGGATGTTAACGCCATGGATCGCAAGGACATACCGGGACCGTTTGTGGTTCCGGGCATCAAGAAGCAGCGCATTCCTTCCAATCTTTCCGAGACATTGACGTTCGACAACTATGTGGTGGGAGATTGCAACCGTTTGGCTTGCGCAGCCGGCATGTCCATAGCCAAAGCGCCCGGTCAGACTCCTTTCAATCCGTTGTTTATTTACTCAGATGTCGGTTTGGGCAAGACGCACTTGGTCAACGCCATCGGTATCCAGACCAAGATCAATTTCCCCGACAAGATTGTCATCTACGTCAGTGCTGACACGTTTTATCAGCAATACATGGAGGCCGTCAAGAGCGACAACCTCAATGATTTCTACTGGTTCTATCAGGCGGTGGACATGCTCATTATTGACGACATCCAGTTTATTTCCGGCAACAAAACGAAGACTCAGGAAGCCTTCTTCCAGATATTCAACCATTTGCATCAGCTGAAGAAGCAGATTATCATGACCTCAGACAAGTCTCCCGTTGACATCACCGGTTTTGAGCCGAGATTGCTGAACCGTTTCAAATGGGGATTGGCCACCGACTTGCAGGTTCCGGATTTGGAGACTCGTACGGCTATCATTACGAAGAAGTTGGAGAACAATGGTATCGAATTCTCGAAGGAGGTGATTGATTATTTGGCGTTGCGCATTACGGCCAACACCCGCGAGTTGGAAGGCGCGATGATCGCCATTTTGGCGCAGGCTTCCCTCAACCATCGCGACATCACGCTCGACCTCGCCCGCGAAATGGTCGATAAGTATGTGAAATCCACGGCGAAAGAGATCTCTATTGAATATATCCAAAAGATTGTTTGCGACTATTTCGGCATTTCGGTTGAGGCCATCAATGCGAAGACGCGCAAGCGCGAGATCGTGCAGGTTCGCCAAATCAGCATGTATTTCGCTAAAAAATACACCCATTTGCCGCTTTCCGTCATCGGTGCTTACTGCGGAAACAAGGATCATGCGACCGTTCTTCATGCCTGCCGCACCATCCGCAACCTCAGTGAAACGGACAAGAAAATGAAGCAGTATATCATGGATATTGACAAAAAAATGAAAATCGGAAATATATAGTTGCATGTATAAAAAATATTCTTTATATTTGCGGCGCATATTTTTTAAAGGATAATATGAAAAAACATTGGGTAAAAAAAGAACTTCCAGATGAAGCAGTTGTTTCGCAACTGTGTGAGCATCTGCATCTTGAGCGGCCATTGGCGACGTTGCTCGCTCAACGCGGCATCACGACGGTGCAGCAGGCTTGCGATTTCTTTGAACCCAATATTGAAAAATTACACGACCCTTTCCTGATGAAAGACATGGATATTGCGGTGGAGCGTCTCTCCAAAGCTATTGTCCATGACGAGAAAATCATGGTCTATGGGGACTATGATGTTGATGGTACTTCCGCTGTTGCTTTGGTGTTTTCCTTCCTTTGTGAAATCCGTGGTTCCGATGCGCATGAGTACATCAAATATTACATTCCCGACCGCTACACGGAAGGTTATGGCATCACGGAAAAGGGCATCCAGTTCTGCCGGGACAATGGCATCAATCTGCTTATTTCCCTTGACTGCGGTATCAAGGCCAATGACATGGTCAATTTGGCGAATCAGTATGGTATTGACGTAATTATCACGGACCACCATCTGGAAGGTGATACGTTGCCCAATGCTTTGGCTATTCTGGATCCGAAACGTAAAGACTGTCCTTATCCATACAAGGAGTTGTCTGGCTGTGGTGTCGGTTTTAAGCTGGTGCAGGGCTATTGTTTCCGCAACGAGCTTCCCGATGAGCTGTGGCTGAAGCGTATGGATTTGGTTGCAGTGAGTATTGCCTGCGATATTGTGGCTATTACTGGAGAGAACCGTATCCTCGCGCATTTTGGTCTGGAGATGATCAACAAGATTCCGCGTATGGGTATTCGTGCCATTCTCGACCAGGCCGGTATCAAGATGAGAACATATCCTCCTTTCAGCGAGGACACTTTCTTTACCCGTGTTATTTCCATTTCTGACTTGGTGTTCTATGTCGGGCCGCGTATCAATGCTGCTGGCCGTATCAAGAGCGCCAAAGAGTCTGTCCGTCTGTTCATTGTGGAGGATGAGGACAAGTCGATGGAGATCAGTACCCGCATCAACAAGCAGAACAACGAGCGTAAGCAGAAGGACAAGAACGCGACGGAAGAGGCGATGGATATGATCCGTAACTCGCATGAGTTCGAGAACCGCAAGAGTATTGTTGTCTATAATCCTCAGTGGGAGAAAGGTATCATCGGAATTGTGGCTTCCCGTCTTGTGGAGGAGTTCTATAAGCCCACCATCGTGTTGATGAGCTCCGATGACGGTTTGATCACTGGTTCTGCGCGTTCCGTGAAGGAATTCAATATTTATGACGGTATTGACTCTTGCGCTGATTTGTTGGAGCACTTTGGAGGACACAAATATGCTGCTGGTCTGACAATGAAGCAGGAAAATCTCGAGGAGTTCTCCCAGCGTTTTGAGGAGTATGTGAAGGAGAATCTGGACGAATCTTCCTACGAGCCTGAGATTACGGTGGATATGGACCTTAAACTCTCCGAGATCACCCCGCATTTCCTCAAGAATCTGAAGAAATTTGCTCCGTTTGGTCCCGGCAATATGGAGCCTGTTTTTGAGACCGACGGCGTGGTGGACGAGGGCAATGCCCGCATTGTGGGTGACAAACACCTGAAGTGCAAGATTCTCAGTCCTTACGAGCGTAGCAATTCTTTCGATGGTATCGCTTTCAACCAGAAAGCGCAATTGTCTGTTATCAGTGATTCCAAGCCGTTCAATGTGCTGTATCACGTGGAGGAGAACCGTTGGAACAACACAATCAGTACCCAATTGAACATCAAGGATATAGAACCTGCTAATCCGGATCCGGTTCAGGACAAGGAGGGTTCGGAGGCAAAGGGCGATTACGATTACCGCACCAGCAGCGATTCCAAGTAGAATACTTTCTTTTTGACATGAAGATTGCCGTTAACACCCGTCTGTTATTGAAAAACAAACTGGAGGGCATAGGAATATTTTCGTGTGCCACCTTGTCGCGCATTACCAAAGCGCATCCTGAGCACCAGTTTTATTTCCTTTTCGACAGAGCTTTCGATGAAACTTTTCTTTTCAGCGACAATATCACGCCGATAGTCGCCTATCCGCAGGCCCGTCACCCCTATTTGTGGTATCTCTTTTTCGAGTGGGGTGTGCCGATGAAGCTCCGGGGCATCCAACCGGACCTTTTCCTTTCCACGGATGGTTGGATTCCGACGCAGTTAGATATTCCCGTGGTCAATGTCATCCACGATCTCAATTTTCTGCACCATCCCGAGTTCGTACCTCCGGTGGTGCGCCGTTATTACGATCGTTATTTTCCGAAATTCGCTCGGAATGCCACTCGTTTGGCGACTGTTTCTGAGTTCAGCCGACAGGACATCCACGAGAGTTATCAGGTTCCGTTGGATAAAATAGATGTGGTCTATAATGGTGCCAACCAAGTGTATGTGCCTTATAGTGAGGAACAACAGGCTGAGGTTAGGCAGAAGTATGCACAAGGATGCGACTTCTTCCTCTTCGTCGGGCTGATTCACAAGCGGAAGAATTTGGCGAATATTTTCAGGGCTTTTGACCAGTTTAAGGATCGCACAGACAATGCCACGAAATTGGTCGTTGTGGGCGATAAGAAGTGGTGGGCTGGTGAGATTGAGGACACATATCTGGAGATGCGTCATCGCGATGACGTGATCATGCTAGGTCGTCAGCAGTTGGAGGTGGTGAGTGCATTGACAGCCTCTGCCTTGGCTATGGTTTATACCTCGTTATTCGAAGGTTTCGGGCAGCCCATTGTCGATTCCTTCAACTCGCACACTCCTGTCATTACTTCCAACACCTCTTCCATGCCTGAGGTGGCGGGAGATGCCGCGATGATTGTCGATCCCTACAGTGTGGAGCAGATTACAGATGCCTTATGTCGGATGAAGGCGGATGAGACGTACCGTAACCTGTTGATTGAAAAAGGAAAGGCACGGAAGAATCTCTACACATGGGACAGAACCGCCGAGATGCTTTGGCAGACGATTGAAAAAGCATTTTAATAGCGAAGACCCATCACAAAAAAAGCGAGGTTTATACCTCGCTTTTTTGTTGGAACTCATTAAGAGTGATATCTTAGAACTTGCTTTCGTTATCCAGCAGTTGTTTGTTCTTTTTGTTGTATGCGAGCACCAGGAAGGTTTCGAGACACATGGCGACCAGCATGATGACAATGGCAACGATAACCAGGGAGGTGTGGTTGGCTTTGACGTACAGGGCGCCTTCACGGAAGAATGCACTGTACAACACGAAGTTGACCAACCAAACGCTGCAAAGGAGGAAACCCCACCAAAGAGCCATATAGAGGTTGGAGTTGTCGATTTTATTCTCATCATTGCTGATGACACCTGCGTTTTGGAGTGTATAATCGGTCTCTTCCCAAACTTCTTTGAAGAAGGAGAGGGGTTTGATCAAGTTGTAGAAGGGAACAAACCAAGCCACGTATGACATCCAGGGTTTCATGCCGTCTTTCATCCACGGTGCGATTTCATGCAGGTTTTTGTTGTTTTTAGCGCCCCAGTGAGCGAACACGAAGGTCTTGATCAGGAAGGCGATGATGGTAATGCAGGCGATCACCCAGAATTTCTTCTTTGCAGCGTCGTTTGTGCTGTTCAGTTCATCCCAGTTGGCTTTAGCAGGACCATATTCTTTTTCTAACTCAGCCACTTTAGCGAGATTTTCCTCACGTTGTTTTTGCTTGTCGGCCAAGGTTTGTTTGGTCACTTCGATGCTTTCGCTAAGGGCTTTCTTGTCATCTTTGGAAGCAGGTGCTTTTTGTTGCAGCGTGTCTAATTTGTACTGATAATAAGCCACTTCTGCGCTATCTTGACGCAACGGGTGTTGAGCCGTGACATAGGTCTCGTACAAATGATTGTAGTGACCGCGTTCTTGAATAACGGCTCTGTTGGTTTTGTCAAATTTCAACAAAAAGAGCATTGAAATGACGAAAAGAACCAGAACCACTACGTTGCAAAGCAGGATAAGCTTGCCCAAAGAGGTGTTATCTGTCAATTTTTTCATACTTGAAATTATTTTATTATACTAATTATCAATAACTTACAAATGAAATACAAGTTTCATAAGCCGTAGCAAAAGTAATAAAAAAATCCATACTTTTGTGACGTGTTAAAAAAAAACCATTTTAGCACGCTATTCTTCTACTAAAGCCAAGCTGATACGTTTTCGTTCGACTTCGACATTCTCCACCTGGACTGTCACTTTTTGGTTGAGATGGACCACTTCGGAGGGGTCGGAAATGCGTTGTTTGCTCAGTCGGCTGATATGGATGAGTCCGTCTTGGTGCACGCCGATGTCGACGAAGCATCCGAAGTTGGTGATATTGGTGATGATGCCGGGCAGGACCATGCCGATCGTGAGGTCGCGGATGGTGTGTACGTTTTTGTCGAATTCGAACATTTCGAATTGGGAGCGCGGGTCGCGGCCGGGCTTGGCCAGTTCTTTCATGATGTCTTCTAAAGTGGGCAGTCCCACTTTGTCGGAGATATAGTTTTGGAGTACGATTTGTTGTCTAAGGTCTTTATTTTTAATAAGATCGGAGACAGAACAGTTCAGGTCTTTGGCCATTTTCTCGACCACTTTGTAGCTTTCGGGGTGCACGGCGCTGCCGTCGAGAGGGTTTTCTGCTTCGCGGATGCGGAGGAAGCCGGCGGCTTGTTGAAAGGCTTTTGCGCCGAAGCGGGGCACTTTCTTGAGGGCTTCGCGGGAGGCGAAAGCGCCGTTTTCGTTACGGTAGTCGATAATGTTCTGCGCCAGGGCGGGCCCAACTCCGGAGACGTAGGAGAGCAGCTGTTTGCTGGCGGTGTTGAGTTCCACGCCAACGTAGTTGACGCAGCTTTCCACGGTGGTTTGCAGGCTTTCCTGCAGCAATTTCTGGTTCACATCGTGCTGATATTGGCCCACGCCGATGGATTTGGGGTCGATTTTCACCAGTTCTGCGAGCGGATCCATGAGGCGGCGGCCAATGGAGACGGCGCCGCGCACGGTCACGTCGTAGTCGGGAAATTCTTCGCGGGCTACGGGCGATGCGGAATAGACTGAGGCACCGCTTTCGTTTACCATGAAGGCTTTGACCTCGCGTTCGAAGGGGATGTGCCGGACGAAATTTTCTGTTTCCCGGCCGGCGGTGCCATTTCCGATGGCGATGGCATCCACTTGATACTGAAGGACTAAGCGTTTCAGTTTGTCGGAGGCGAGTTTGTACTGGGCTACGGGTGGATGAGGGTAGATCGTTTCATTATAGAGCAGTTTGCCTTGCGGATCGAGGATGACCACTTTGCAGCCAGTGCGGAAGCCGGGGTCGATAGCCAAAGTGGTGACTTGTCCCAAGGGGGCCGCTAAAAGCAGTTGTCGGGCGTTCTTGGTGAAGACGGAAATCGCTTCTTTGTCAGCCTTTTCTTTGTAGTATTTGCGCATTTCGGTCTCCATTTGGGGCTGCAGCAATCGTTTGTAAGCATCTGTGGCGGCCATCCAGACCTGTTGTGCGCTGTTGCTGTTGTTTTTGACGATGCGGTGTTTCAGATCGTCAAGGGTGCGGGTTTCGTCGGGGGCGATGTGTACGCGGAGGATACCTTCCTCTTCGCCGCGGAGCATGGCTAGGATACGATGAGACGGCGCTTTAGCCAGCAACTCATTGGCATTGTAGTAGATGCGGTATTTTTCGTCTTCGTCGATTTTGTCGGGAATTTTCTGAGTAGAGATGCGGCTGTAACGCAGAAACGTGCCACGCAGTCGGGCGCGGATGCTGACGTTTTCACTGATGAGCTCTGCGATGATGTCGCGGGCGCCCGCCAGCGCCTCCTCTGCCGAAGAGACGCCTTTTTCCTCGTTGATGTATTTGGATGCCTCGCGTTCTAGGTCAATAGGCCGTTGTGTCAGTAGCAGCTTGGCCAGCGGTTGCAGTCCTTTTTCGATGGCGACCGAAGCACGGGTTTTCCGTTTGGGACGGTAGGGGAGGTAGAGGTCTTCCAGCACGCTCATGGTTTCCGCCTGCTCGATTTTCTCGCGCAGTTCTGGCGTCAGCTTGCCCTGCTCGGCAATGGAGTCCAGAATGGCAGCCCGACGTTTGTCAAGTTCCAACCATTTGGCGTACAGGTCTTTGATATTCCCGATTTGTACTTCGTCCAGCGAGCCAGTGGCCTCTTTTCGATAACGGGAGATAAAAGGGATAGTGGCACCCGTCTCCAGAAGATTCAGGGTGTTCTGAACCTGTTCTTCTGTAAGATTCAGCTCTCGGGCAATCCGTAAGGCGTAATTCTGTTCTGACATTTTGGTTATGTTTGACGTGCGACGTGTGACGTGTGACGTGCGACGTGCGACGTGTGACGTTGGATGCCATATCACAAGTCTTACGTCATACGTCTAACGTCATACGTCTTATTCGTTCACGATTTCGAGGAGTTCGATGTCGAATACCAGCGGGGAGTAGGGAGGAATACCCTGTCTGCCTTCGCCATAAGCCAGGTCGGAGGGGATGAGGACGGTGAGTTTCTCGCCCACGTGCATGTTGGAGACGGTGGCGTCCCAGCCGGGGATCACCTGTCCAGCGCCGACAGTGAAGGTGAAGGGCTCGCCACGTTCCACGGAGCTGTCGAACACGGTGCCGTCGGTGAAACGTCCGGTGTAGTGCACTTTTACGGTTTGGAGGGGTTCCACTTTCGCGCCAGTGCCTTTCTTGATGGTTTTTACATAGACACCAGTCTCAGCTTGTTTCATGCCGGGATTCTGTTGAAGATAGTTGTCAATGTCTGTCACTTCCTGCACTCTTCTTTCGTCCAGTTGGGCCTCATATTGGGCTTTGGCTTTTTCGAAATCGGCTTTTTTCATCAGACCGTAAAGTTTCACGTCGAGATAAAGCGGATCTTCGCCGAATTCATATTCTTGGCTGGGGTTCATCATTTTCTCAAAGAATTTGGGGCCATCCAAGATGAAAGTTGCGCTGTCGCCCACATGCATCATGCGGAGAGCGGCGAACATGTCACCTTCATAGAGGGAATCCATGAGCATCTCGTTGGGCATCATCGGGATCAGGAGGGAGTCGCCAGCGCGCAGGGACATGAGGATACCCACCAGATCACCGGTATGGGGTTGGTCGGCGGTGTCGTGAATGTCACCGTGGAATTGGTAGTAGAATCCGGATTTGTCTTTTTTGAATCCTTTGTACTTGCTACATGCGCCAAGGGTGAATAAAGTGGTTGCGGCTAAAGCGATTAACGCTAATTTTGTCAAGTTTCTTTTCATTTTTCTTTTATTTTTTCGATTTATATGATATACTTGCGATAATGTGCTTATTCTTTGGGTGGTAGGATATTCAACAGTTCGACATCAAACACCACAGGGGTGTAAGGCAGGATGTTGAATTGTTCGTTGCCTCGGTCACCAAAAGCAAGTGAGGAGGGCACCACCATCAGGATTTCGTCGCCAATGCTCATTTGCGACACCATAATGTCAATAGCTCTGGCCACTTGACCTTTGCCCAGTTCGAAAGTGAAAGGTTCGTCGATGTTCGTGGAGCTGTCGAACAGAGTGTTGTCCAGTCGGTAAGCTTTGTAGAGAATCTCCACTACTTGATTGGTTTCGGGTTTGTCGCCGGCTCCGATTTTCTTGTAGATGCAGTAGATGCCAGAGATTTTGTTGTCGATATGATATTGATCCACATAGTTGATGATCAGGGAATCCTCAATATGGGCCATTTGTTTTTTATGCTCCTCGAATTGTTCTTCGGCATTCTCCAGACTCTGCTTTGACATGATTTTCAGTAACTTAATGTCCGCGAAGATGGGTGTTTTGCCATTAGGATATTCACCCATGCCCAGAAATTCCTCGTAGAATTTCGGGCCGTCGAAAATGAAGGTCGCGCTGTCGCCCAAGTGCATGGTGCGCAGGGCACTGTAGATATCGCCTTTGTAGAGTTCGTCCATCAGCATGTTGTAATGGTTCATAGGCGAAAGGGTGGAGTCGCCGATGCGCAGGGCCATACCCACCACCACAAAGTCGCCGGTTTTGGGCATCTCATTGTTAGGGTTAACGGTGTGGAATTTGTAGTAGAAGCCGGAATGCTTTTTGAATCCGTCATATTTCCGGCAGGAGACGAAAAGTATGCACAGAAAAGCAGTGAAACAGAGCAGTATAAGGCGAGATTTTTTCATCATTTTGTGATATTATAGGGATTGAGGATATGTTTTTCGGGAATTTTTTCGTTTTGGTCCAATATTCGGATTTCCATAACGAAGGGTTGCAGTCCTTGGATGCGGTCGCCGTCGCCAGCCACGCCGTATCCGAGATAGGAGGGGATGACGAGTCGTGCGCGGGCGCCGGGGCGGAGCAGTTGTGCCGTTTCGTGCAGGGCATCGATCTCTTCGGAGCGGTTCACCAGAAAGACCTTCACGCCGCTGCTGTCGGAGCAGTAAACCTGTTCGCCGGAGAGCAGAAAGGTGCGGTATTCCATCATCACGCGGTCATTTTCGCGGAAAAGGTCGCCCTTCCCTGGGTCGAGAATCTCAATGTACAGGCCGGTGGGGGTGCGCTGCATCTCCCAGCCGTAGCGTTTGATGAACATCTGCATTTCTTCGTTTTCGCGGCGCATGATGTTCTTGTTGCCTTCCATGTAGGGAGTGTCTTTTTCTTCTTGGGAGGACTCGGAAGTGGAGACGACAGTCCCCGTAGCCTTCTGATCTTTACAGGCCATCAGACTGCACAAAGCCAAGGTTATCGTAATGACAAAGAGGTATTTACGCATAGCTATTTTCCCGATTGCGCATTCTCCCGAATGGCTTTTTCGAAATGGGCAATGGCATCCTCCATGGATCCGTGATAGAAGGCGCCTGCGGCGTTGGCATGGCCGCCGCCTTCGAAATATTTGCGGGCAAACAGATTCACATCCACAATGCCTTTGGAGCGGAACGACACGCGGATACGGTTGTCGCGTTCGGTGAAAAAGGCGGTGTAATGCACCGTCGCTAACGATAGTCCGTAATTCACAAAGCCTTCCGTATCACCGATTTGGAAACCGTTGTCTGTTAAATCTTTTTTTGTTAGATACATATACGACACCCCCAATTCAGGTATCACTTTCAGTCGTTGCGAGAGGGCAAGTCCGAGCAGTTTCATGCGACTTTCGGTATAGTTGTCATAGACTCTGCGGTGTACATCCTCGCCGTTCACGCCGGCCTCGATCAGCTTGCGCAAGACTGTGTAGGATTCGGGATAATCGCAGGTGTAGGACATGGATCCCGTGTCGGTGATAATGCCCACGTAGAGGCATTCGGCAATCTCTTTGGTAGGGATTCTGTCAGGTGTAAGGTATTTATACAGAAAGTTATAGACCAATTCGGAGGCGGAGGTGGTGATGTGTGTGGAATACATCACATCGCATTTGATGTCGGGTTGCACGTGATGGTCAATGAGCACTTTGAAGCGGGGGAACTTGCTGATGGCGTTCTGGAGGTCCTGACCTGCGCGGTGCGGTGCATTCATGTCAACCACGAAGAGGATGTCAGACTCTTTGATGCGTTTGCGGGCCTCGGTGAGGTTCTCCTGTGCCACGATGATGTTCTCCGCGCCGGGCATCCATTGGAGGAAGTTGGGAAACGGATTGGGCGAAATCACGGAAACCTTGTAACCGTCGTCCTTGAAATAGTGGTAAAGGGCCAAGGCGCTACCCAAGGCATCGCCGTCGGGGTTGAAATGGAACACAATAGCAATGGCCTTCGCGTCCTTCAGCGCGGCCTGCATTTTCTGTATATCTAACTCTTCCAAAGTATCAAATTTTGAAAGCGCAAAAATAATAAAAATTCGGTTATGTTTGGTTTGAAGGGAAAGGTTCGTTTGAGGCAATAGGCAAAAGGCAACAGGCAACAGGCAATAGGCAAAAGGAAATAAACAAAAGGCATTAGTAGGATTTACAAAAAATTGTATTTTTGCCTCATCATTCATTCACCAATTAATTTTAACATTATGGGAAAAATTAACGATTTAAAAGAACAGGCATTGGCCACATTAAGAGGTAAATGGGGCTCATTTGTGGGACTCACGTTTTTGTACATTCTGTTGGCCGGCATTGCATCCAGCACCACGCAGTTTGGTGAAATTTTTACGGGTAGCTCATTCACCACGTTGGCCATGATTATGACAGGTTCAGGTGTCCTGTTGACTATCTTGGTCATTCCGCTGCAGTTTGGTTACTATATTGCGTATGTGAATTCTTCACGTCAGGATTTGCCCGCCGATATCGGGGACTTGTTCCTTGGATACAAACGTTTCGGACATGTGTTAGGAACGCTATTGCTGATGGTGTTGGCGATTATGGCTGGCTTTATTCTGTTTGTTGTTCCGGGCATCATCCTTTGTTTTGCATACGCAATGGTTCCGTTCGTGCTGTACGACAACCCTGAACTTTCCGCAACGGAAGTCCTTCAGAAGAGCCGCATGATGATGAAAGGCCACAAATGGGAGCTGTTCGTGCTGTACCTCAGTTTCATAGGATGGGCTATCCTTTGCGTTCTTACGCTTTTCATCGGATTCCTTTGGCTGGAACCGTACATGGAGATGACCGTGGTGAAATTCTACGAAAAGATTCGTGCCGAATTTGAA
>Ga0265301_10002990_pt1 | contig 18511 bp, 26 predicted proteins | sample AusTroGonzalo_MG_2_FD_193488 | JGI IMG/M metagenome (GOLD analysis project Ga0265301, IMG submission 193488) | Bovine rumen microbial communities from tropical cattle in Woodstock, Queensland, Australia - Gonzalo_04 | ecosystem: Host-associated > Mammals > Digestive system > Stomach > Rumen ... | reverse complement strand
GAATGATAGACAGAAAGCTCAAGAAAATGTCAAAGGATTTTGAATGATTAATTTATCCAAACGATTACTAGAAATATTCAAAGATTACATTATAGAAGATAAAACTTACGCAGAAAGTTATTTAATAAAAACTTCATTACGGCATAGTGGAGCTTTAATGTGGGCTACATCGGGTGGTGTATGTATAGCAGATACAGTTCTTTATCAAGGAAATCTAATATTGTATTGTAATAGTTCTGTTTATCATAATTCATACGATGCCGGTAAAAAGTTATGTGAACTGATGAAATTAGATTTTTCTAAATTTGAAAAACCACTTAAACAAGATTTAATTAGATACAAAATAATAAAACTCAATGAGGATTTTTTATGATTTGTAGATTGGATATAGACAAATTAGCTAAAGAATTTGATTTGACTGTATGGAGTTATACAGATACCATTGTTTTGCAGTCCAAAAAAAGATACCAGTATGGCACAAAAAATGACAGTCCTGATATATACGAATTTAGACAAAAGAATGGAACTTGGGATATATGGCGATATATAAGTGGAATTAATGAAGATAAATGTTTAGTTTATCACGTTATATTTGGAATGGCCGATAACAGCTACGAATTTTGCAGACAGAAATTTGTAGAATTTGAAGAATTTTATAAGAAATATAGAGAACAAAATAAACTTGATAATATGCAGGAAGATTTTAAATGAGCATTGATGTAATAAAATTTGATTGGGAACTTTGTGATAAAATAGACGAAATTTTTAATAAACACAAAGTAAATTACAGTTACAGAAAGTATATTGAAAAAATCAATAAACAATATAATGGTGATATGTACAGATTTGCTGATGACTATGGCAGTTACGAATGGATAAAATATCCAAAATTTAAACTCATACAGTATGGTAAAAATTTAGTTAATACAGCATCTGATTTTGAGATTTTACAACTGTCAGCTGGTTTCATTAGAAAAATATGTTTGCCACCACACCTAAATGAAATTGAAGATTTTACTGATGTAAATTGGAGTTGGGTCCCTATTGAAAATGTAGAAGATTTGGATGCTAAACTTACAGAATTAGAAACCAGATATGATGAACTTATAAAATTTTATAAAAAGCCTGAAATGAAAATTTTGTTAAAATCATTAGACACAGTTATTGAACAAGAAAAAGCTCTTGCAAAAGAAAAAGAAGAATTGTGTAATAAACTCCAAAAGCAGGTTAAGAAGGTTATAAATATAACCAATGATTTTTAGTGAGGTGATTTAATGAAATACGAAGAATTAAATAAAATTGAAGTAACAAGAAAAATTTGGCCTGCAGGAAAAACAGTTCAAATAGATGCTTATGAAGCAAAATTTGTTGACGAAGCACTTGATGAAATCGTAAAATGGTATAGCACAACTAAAGACGAACTTGAAAAACTCAAAACAAAGTATGAAGAAGATATACAGAAATTGCAAACTGATATTATTACTCTTAAAGGAGAACTAGAAAAGAAGAATAATACCATTCAGGAAAATACTGAAACAATTATTGAATACAAAGTTCAAGCTAATAAAACTGCAGAAGAATTAGCGGAAAAGAATGAACTTATTAAGAACCAGTCCGAAACTATTTTAACACAGAATGTAACTACTTCACATAGTATGGCTGAAATCAGTAAATTGAATGAAATTATCGCACAGCAGAAAAATGAAATTGAAGCTAAAAATAAGGATTTGGAAATTCATAAGCACAATTTGGAAGAAGAACGATTAGCAGTTAAAGTTCTCAAAGAAAAGAACGATAAAATTGAAGAACGATTGAATAGTCTAACTAATACTTTGGACAAAATTTGTGAACTTGGTGTGTATTACAAGAACTATGCAAAAAGTAATTAATCGTAATTTTTTATAAATACTATAACAAACAATTTATAAGGAGTATATTATGAAAATGAACGAAGGCGTAATGTCCGAAATCAATATGTTAGTCAATGACTACAAGGATTTTTGTGACGCACACGGTAGAGAACCAACTTTGCAGAAATGTTTTGCATTTGTTAAAGCTAAATTTGGTAATGCTGGTAGCTTTAAAGACAGAGATTTGTTCCAAATTGTTAAAAATCAGTTTGTAGAAGAAATTGAACCTGCTCTTGGCGAAGCTATGGAAGTAGTCAAATCTTTTGGCTATCGCATTTTGAGAGAAGCCGAAGAAGATGTAGATGACGATGAACCTGAAGAAGACGAAGACGCAAATAATGAAGCATTTTTAGCTGATTTTGAACCTGAAATTGCTAATTTGATTACAGAACTTGCCGAATACACTGGTAACGAAGTTACTGATGCTGAAGTTACTGAAGATACTGGTATCAATGGTGACGCTGTAACTGTAGCATTTGGTAGAGAAGAATACGAATGTTACAATGACTACGATAAAGCCGAAGAAGCTGCCAAGGAAGATGTTAAGTCTTTGATTGACGATTGTGGTGGTGTAATGAAAGCTGGTTTCCAGTGGGATAATTTGGGCGGTCGCTCACAATATCTTGACGAAGACGATGCTGAATCTGTTGTCAGAGAAGATTTGGAAAATATGTTGAGTGATATGTCTAATCGTGAAAAGAGAGAAAACTACGGTTCAACAGATGACGATGAAATCATTGAAGATCAGTTAGGACAAATTAATAGTTATATTGATTACATTGTAGATAACTGGGGTGAAGAACAATTAGACAATTTGGTTGAACGTGGTATTATTTCTTTTGACCAGGACCAACTTGCCGAAGACTGTGTAAATACTGATGGTGTTGCTCATAACTTGGCTCGTTATGACGGTGAAGAAATTGAACTTGATGGTTGGTGGGCATACCGCGTAGATTAATCTTTACAAATAAATTATTTAACAGTACCAGGAAAATAAAATTTCCTGGTATTTTTAAGTCTTTTTCTATATTTTAGTTTATGGATAGAAAACATAATTTAAGTGAATTACTGATGACATTTTATAACATCGGTTGGATTGCGACTAAATTTGATTTTAAGAAAAATGACTGGAATGAATTTGGTTATTACCAGTGTCCAGATCAAGTTAAAATTTCTGTAAAGATACTCAATTATGATAACATAATAATTAGAAAGGATTATGAAGGTGGGAAACTATTGAAAACTGAATTTGATAATTTGTATTGTTTAACTAGCGAATTAGTAAGCGAAGGAAGCACGCTTATATATAAAGTAAAAGATAATCAAATAAGAATGGATAAAATTTACGAAGATTTTGGGGATTAATTTATATGCAATCAAATAAAAAAGACTTATTGGAATTGTTAAAATGTAAGCCATATTTCACTAAAGAAGATATGACTACAATGAAGATTAAGCCAGATACTTTGAAAGATTTTTGCGAAGAATTTGGCTTCAAAATCAGTATGTTGAAATATGGAAACGAAGAATATCGCTTCTTTAACAAAGATGGTGTAATGGTTAAGAATTATACCAAGTTAGAAGTTACAGATAATGGCTACTGGAAATTCAGTACACAAGTCCGTTGTCAGGAAGATTTGGATAAATTATATAAGAGAATTTGTGCTGATGCTCGTAAAAGAAATTTGGTATCTGATGACATTGGTTTGTGTCACGAAAGAATTGAAGACTACCGAATGACAAATTTCACTGAAGAAGCAAGATTTCCAGATTTCAAATTTAAGAACAAATACAAACATCTAAAAGCACGCAACGCTAAGTCTTGGAATTATTGGGATTCCTGGCGAGATATGCCAGAGTTCATTTTCAACTTCAAGGAATATTCATTTACTAAAATTCAAATGTATTTCAAAAAGAAGGACTATTCTCTTGAACAGTTAATAGAAATTTTTGAACAAAGTTTTGGTATTAGTCCTGAAGACTGTTGGTACCCGATACAGAAATGGCAGGAACACACAAAGCATCGTATCAGATGGCTTGGTGGTGAACAGCCAAAGTATCCTATCTTTGTTGTATCCCGTGGAAGAAGTGGCGAATTTAAAAACCACATTTCACATCAGTTAACAAAGATGCAAGTAAACCATTACATTGTTGTAGAAGACTGGGACTATGACAATTATGTTAAATGTAAATTAAACGAAAGTCCTTATTGCACAATTCTACAAATGGATATGAGTTATAAGGACAAATACGATGTCATTAACCCTGATTTAGGTTCAAAGATTGACCCTAGAAATGGTAAGCCAGTAACAGGTCCTGGTGCAGCAAGAAACTGGGCAGCTGATTATGCTAAAAATACTTTGAAGCAGAACTGGTGTTGGATTTTGGATGACAACACAGACCAATTCACAAGATACTGGAGAGGTCGCAGAGTAATTTCTCATAGTCCTGAAATCTTTAGAAGTTGCGAACGATACGTTGACAGATTTACGAACATTGGTTTGGCAGGTTTGAATTATGAATGTTTCGCTATCGGTGGAGAACATATCCCACCTGTAATCATTAACACCCGTATCTATTCTTATGGTTTGTGGAATTTGAACTGCCCATATATTATGCAGCGTGGTAGATATAACGAAGATACTATTCAGTCTTTGGATGTTCTAAGTCACGGTTGGTGTACGGTTCAATTCAACTGTATGTTGGCAGACAAGATGCACACACAGGCCGTTAAGGGTGGTAATACAGAAGTATTCTATTCCAAGGACATTGGTGGAACTATTCCAAAATCACAGTTGCTTGTTGAAACTTATCCACAATATGCGACAATGATTTACAAGTTTGAAAGAATCCACCACCACGTAGACTACAGTTCATTTACACAAGAACTTCAATATAAGCCTGAATATGCTCATTTGAAGGACGAAGAAAAGAATGTACCAAATGAACACGGTGCTTATTGTATTCGTATTCCTTATGATAACTTTGATTGGTTGAGAAATGACGATTACGATAATAGAGAGTATTTGGAAAAGCACTTCCCTAAAGGTTGCCCAGAAGACATTACTAATTCTAATTTGTATTTAATGGATGGTATAGCCGATATGGAAGATTACGATAAATGCCCATATAACTCGCCAAAACACGAAGAAATGGCTAAAAAGTTCAAAGAAAACGATAGTTTAGCTGGTTATTACTATTAAATTAAATGCCGAGTGATTGCTCGGCATTTTTTCATAAATACTATAAATATAATAAATTTAATTTTTAAGGAGTATAATATGAAATATCAAACCGCTAAAGAATTGTTACTTTCCGAAGGTTACAGAATTGTATCTGAAGATTTTGAAAATGGCGTTGCTTATGAAGATGTAGTAGATACAAATACAGAAGCAATGCCAGATGAAGGTGGCGAACAACTTGATAGTGACGTTTTTGGTGCAGTTGAACAGGGTCTCGGTGACGAAGGATTTGACGCTCAAGAAGTTGCTGACATTATGACAGCTAACAATGAACGCATTGATGAACTCTCACAGAAGGGAGTTAATGTTGAAGATATTGTTAAAATTCTTGCTTACGAAAATTGCGAATGCGAAGATGAAACAACTGAAGATGTGCCAGTTGACGATGGTGTTGAATTTGATGACGAACAGTTTGACGAAGCATATATGACTGAAGGCAAATCTAAACCAAAGGGCGACAAGTTCTCTCACAAAGAAAAGGTTGCCGGCAGAAAACCAAAGGGTTGTTGTGGTGGCAAGAAAGGTGGAAAGTGCACCGATGACGAAATTAATGAATCTGTCAATAGTTCATTAATCAACCAAATTAAAAAGGTTTTGATTGGCAGAGGATATAATGCCGACAGTGCTAGTGCTTGGGTAAATGCTAACTGGGGTGACATTGTTATTTTAAATAAAACTGGATATGATGCAGAAGAAATAGTCTATGAAATAGATGGTTCTTTGGACGAATCCATTACGCCAGATAATGGCTGGGCAGAATCCCATAAAAAATACGGTTCTATTTCTGAGCTATATGATGTTCTAATTGGACGTGGTTATAACTTAAAGAGTGCTAAATCTTGGGTAGATGCCAATATGGATAAAATTGTTATGCTTAAAAGAAAAGGCTATTCTGCTGAAGAAATAGTTTATGAACTTGATGGTTCATTGGAAGAATCTATTGAAGACGTTCCAGGTTTGACTCGCGGTCCTCGTGGTCAGGTTGGTACAGATAATTGGGATGATTTCAAAGACGATTTCAGAGCAAAGACTTTGTTCTTGAAGAAGTCCTTAACTCCACAGTTCGTATCTGGTATCATTAAAGATACTGACTTTGAAGTAGATGACAAAGAAATTAAAGCTTATGCTTTTAAAGTAATTGACGAAGTATTTGGAACAAAGAATCCTGTAAAGAACCTTCAGGCTCGTATTCGTTCTCATTTCGTTAAGTAATAAAATTTCCAACAAATAAATTAACAAAAGACCGCTGAAAATGCGGTCTTTTTCATAAATACATTATGAAACTAGATTTATCCTTATTCAATGAAGAAGTTCAAGTTGGTACTGATTTGTGCCAACAGATTGAAACATTCGGATATGAAGCATATTTAGTAGGTGGTTGTGTTCGTGATATAGTCCGTTGGTATAAAAATGGACAGAAAGGAGACCCTAAAATTCACGACGTTGACATTGCCACAAATATGCCGATTGACGAATTGTACGATAACTTCAAATGTACTTCAAATAATGGTGAAGCCCACGGGACTATTCTCGTTAAATGGCAAAAAGAAGTTTTTGAAGTAACACAGTTCCGTACTGACGGAGATTACAGTGACGGTAGACATCCTGACTCTGTTCAATTTACCAAGTCATTTAAGGACGATGTAGCCCGAAGAGATTTTACAATAAATGCTATGGGAATTGACTGTCGCGGTAATTTGATTGACTATTACAATGGTGAGAAAGATTTAGACGATAATATACTTAGAACAGTCGGAGATTCTAATCAGAGATTTGGAGAAGACGCATTAAGAATTATCCGTGCTATGCGTTTTGCAGCTAGATTTGGTATGAAGATAGACCCTGACACAATGCAGGGAATTAAGAACATTAAAGGCAATTTGGATAAAATCGCAAAAGAAAGAATTGGTGCTGAACTAATGAAAACTGCTGAATATGGTAAACAAGCTTTTGCTGATGTTATTGGATTGTTAATGAAAACTGGTGCGAATGAAGTAATAGACCCTGAAATGTTAATCAACTGGAAGTTCGCAAAACAGTTAACTAGAAAATATGCTGCTATGGATAACACAGATGCTGACATAAAGGTTTTGTTTGGTTTGTTATTCTACGATTGCGACAATTTACCTGAATGTATCAAGTTGTTTAGATTGGAAAATGATTTAATGAAAACTTTGAGATATGTTTATGGTGCTCTTGGATTTACAAATAATTTGTATGGTGACTTGAACAAGACATTAACTATCTTCACGAATAAAGATTTTGAAATTTTGAATGAAGTAAATTATGTAATCAACGATGAAGCAATTTCTAATAAAGAAAGAAAAGTCTTAACTGATTTAGCACAAAATGTATTGCCAGATAATAAGAAATTGAGTAATGCTATTATAGATAGTGGTGTACACGGTTCTCAATTTGGTGCGATACTATATGAACTTAAAAATTGGTATTATGGAGCTTATTTGTATAACCATAGTAAACCAAGTCAAGAAGAAATTGAAGATAAAGTTGAAGAATTGATGAGGTGATTTAATGTTTTTTAATAATGAAAAGCTTCGCGGTGCAGGCGAAACAGTTCAAATGACTGAAGAAGAAATTAAGGAATATATTAAGTGCAGAAACAGTATTTTCCATTTCGCTAAGTACTTTACTATCATTGGTCCTGCCGGTGAAGAAAAGATGAAACTTCGTGATTATCAGGAAAAGATTGTAAAAGTAATTTGTGCGAAAATACCTGAAAAGAATAACAGAATTATTATGATGGGACGTCAAACAGGTAAGACAACTATCGCTACTTTGTATATTCTTTGGTATGCACTTTTCCACAAATCAAAGAACATTGCTGTTCTAGCAAACAAAGCTGCTCAGGCCGAAGAAATTTTGCTTCGTATTAAGAACGCTTATACAGAATTACCAATGTGGCTTCAACAGGGCCTTGTAAAATGGAACAATGGAGAAATCACAATGGAAAATAAGACAAAGATTTTCTGCGGTGCTAGTTCTAGTTCATCTGTTCGTGGTAAATCTATTGACTTATTGCTTGTTGACGAATTTGCCTTCATTGACGATAATATGGCAACCAAGTTTATGCAGTCTGTTTTCCCAACACAAGCTGCAAAGAAAGACGCTATGATGATGTTGATTTCAACTCCAAAGGGAATGAACCACTTCTATGACATTTGGACTAAGGCCGTTGCTGGTAAAAATTCATTTATTCCTTGTAAAGTACAATGGTATGAAGTTGAAGGAAGAGATGAAAAATGGCTTCAAAAACAAATTCAGGATAATGGGGAAATGTTTGTGAACCAAGAGTATAAATGCCTTTGTGGGAATGAAAAAGTAAATATACAAACTTCAAATGGTGAATGTAAAGAAATTTCATTGGAAGAACTTTACATATTAGAACAAAATAATTTGGTACATTAAAATGGAATTAACTTATATTTGTAAAATTTGTGGATTTGAAGCAAAAAATCATACTTCACTGACTTCCCATCTTCAGTATAATCATAAAGATTATACTACACAAAAATACTATGATGAATTTTATAAAAAAGAAAATGAAGGAATATGCGAAGTTTGTGGGAAACCTGCTATATTTAAAAATATGGTTCAAGGTTATTTACCTTGTTGCAGTAAATCCTGTTCACATAAAACAAAGAAATTTTTAAATAGTTTTAGAAAATCTATAAATGAAAAAACTGAGAATGAACTAAAAGAATGGCGAAATAAAGGTTTGGAAACTAAAAAATCAAAATCTTCTAATGGAAAGTGTATAACTGCAGAAGAATTAAAACATAAAGAAGAAAAAACTTTGAAACATTATCAAAATTGGTTTCCTTATATAACAGAATACCATAATAATGTAGTAAAAGGTATTTGCCCAGATTGTCACAGAGAATTTACTACAACTAGATGGTTAGTTTCAAATCGTCATAAATGTAATATGACTTGTTGTGTGCTTTGTAATCCAGTTAATTTTAATAGAGATTCCAGTACTTCAAACCTTGAAAAAGAAATAACAAATTATATTAAAGACCACTATAATTTTGAATTTGTACGAAATAATAGAACTGAATTGGAAGGATATGAATTAGATATATGGATTCCAAAATATAGAATTGCTATTGAAGTTGATGGTACTTATTGGCATGCCGATCCAAGAGTATTTAAATCAACAGATATAATTAAACAAACTGGTGAAAGTGCAGAACAAATTTGGAAAAGAGATAAAATGAAAGATGGTTTTGCTAAAAGAAAACAAATACATCTTATACGAATAAAAGAATATGACTGGAAAAATAATAAAGATTTAACTATAAAAGTATTAAATGAAAAATTAGATAATCTGGTGGTCTAATAAATATATTAGAGGTATAACAGAATGGGTGAAAATGAAAATCAAAAGAAAGATTGTAAATGTGGACAACCACACAGACCACCTTGGGTTGGTCCTGAACCAGGACTAGAACCAGGTCCAGGTCCAGGTCCAAAGCCACCTGTTCCACCATTAACACCACATCAGTTAAAACATATTCCTAGAGATAACTATTGCTGTGCTCAGGATATGTTTATGGCTGACCACGAAATACAGAATATACCACAGTTGATTGCTTACATTAAAGGTCAACTTGGTTCTCCTGTGATTTGTGTTGAAATATCTGATTCCCAGTTGATTGACATTATTAGAGATATGGTTCAGTACATACAAAGATACTATTATCGTGAAGGCAACTATCGTGATTATCTTTGTATGGAATTGTTACCAGGTAAAACGCATTATAAACTTTGTCAAGAATTGGAATCTGTTGTAGATTTTCAAACTGCTAGCTGGTTAGGTAACATTAACGAATTATTCACTATTCCACACAACATATTATATGATCAGATGATGGGAATGAATAACTTTAATTATAATGGTATGTGTTATGGTGATTCCAGTTACGGTGATGTAATGGGTAACTTTAATGCTCAATTAGTTTGGTTGGAACAAGTTAAATTTGACTTGGGTGAAAGTTATCAGGTTCGTTATAATATGAAAGAAAAAGAACTTTCTGTATGGCCGACACCAAAAAGACCTGTTCACGGTTTGATTGAAGTTGTAAAGAAACAAAAATCATTTAAGATTTTCAATGACTACTGGTTCAAAGAACTTGTAGTATGTAAGGCCGGTATGATTTGGACTAATGCTTTGAGAAAGTATAGTTTGACTATTGCTGGAGGTGGTCAGCTCAATGGGGATTCATTGTATAGTTCATATAAAGAAAGATACGATGCTGCACAAGAGCAAATCTGGAAAGAATCCCCCCACGGGTTTATCTATGTTCGGTTAAACTAATTTAAGGACAGTCGGTCATGTCTCCCGATTGGGCGAAGTTTGTGGTGAACTTCGCCCTAACTTTTTATAAATATATTACCACAATAAAATAAATCGGGAGACATAATGAGAAAGAAACGATTTTCTTTAAATCCGATAGCAGTAAAAACTGAAGAGGATTTTAATAAAATTAAATTGGAATATAAACAGTCACAACAAATTTTCTTTAAATGTGACTGGTGTCAAAAACCAACAATTAGACAAATACGAAGAATAAGAGAAACACCTTGTATGTGTAAAGCTTGTTCATATAAATGGATTTTATTTACAGAAAGAGGTGTAATTAATATGTTTCAACTCAAATCTGTCAAGGATAAATGTAAAGAAACTATGATTAAAAAATATGGTGTAGAAAACCATTCACAATGTAAAGAGCATTGGGATAGTGTAACTAAAACTTCAATGAAAAAATTTGGAACAAAAAGACCAGCTCAATCACAAAAAGTCAAAGATAAACAAGAAAAAACAAACATTAAAAAATATGGTTCTAAAAGTGCATTAACTAATAACATTGTTAATACTAAAGCTAGATTAACTATGCGAGAAAAATATGGATGTGATTATTCTGCACAAAATAAAGAACTTCGTGCTAAACAAAGAAGTAAATATAAGTATAAAAATACAAAATTTGACAGTTCTTGGGAATTAGCATATTATATTTGGCTTGAACATAATAATCTTAAATTTGAATACCAGCCTTGTAGAATAAAGTATTATAGTGAATTTGATAAAAAAGACCATTATTATTTTCCAGATTTTTCTGTTGAAGGACAATTAGTTGAGATAAAATCAAAACCATTTATGGATATGTTGATAAATGGTGTAGGTAAAAATAAAGAAAAATATGAGTGTATAAAACGAAATAATGTAGTTATTATAAATAATTGTGATTACTATATTGATTTTGTTTCAAATTTGGGCATAAATCTTAAAGATTTTAAAATTAGGTAACAATGAGATTAGATGAAGCAGAAAAGATTTTAAATGACAATGGTTACGAACTATTAGACGAGGGAAAGTTGGGCCGTGCTCTTGGTATTGGTGCTTTGGCTTTAGGTTCACTTGTAGGTAATGCTAATGCTATATCGGATAATGATATAGGAAAATATGAAAAACAAGCCGAACAAGTACAAAATGAAAAATTGCCAACAGGATTTGAACAAAATAAATCTGGGGATTTAATAAGAAAAATAGATGGTTCAGATTATACAAAATACGAAATTCTATATACAGATAATACAGCCAAAACAATAACAAAATTTAGAACTGGTAATCAAGTTATATGTTATTATGAAAATCCTGTAATTGGTGATTGGAGAAATGAAGCAAATAAAATTGTATTTATAAATTCAAATAATAAAATTGAATTTATAATAAAAAATGGTAATTTAATTAAAGATGATAAAATAGAAAAACTAAATACACCAATTATAAGATTATTAATTACGAAAGATGCTGTTTTAAGAAAATATAATAATACAAATTATTGGGTTATTGGTCATAAAGATGACGTTTCAAGATACTCAATAGATTTGGATAAATATAATACAAGAATTTCAACTAGATTAAATTTAAGTAAATAACCAGGAGTTTATATGGAATTAAAAGAAGCAGAAAATATATTAAATCAGAATGGTTTTCTCATAGAAAAGAACTATGGAATTAACACTCCAGTATGGAAACCAGGAACTGATGCTTTGTATAACACATTAAAGAAATATAAAAACTACGGTATTCAAGTTCGTATAAATTGTAACAAGGTTATATTTGGCGACGGCAATATAGTTTATGATGATAGAACAAAGAAATATATTTGTACTGATGGTAATGGTGAAGTAGAGAATTGCGATACAATAAAAGAAGTATTGGAGTATATTTGGGATAACGATTGGGCTTGGATTTAATATATGAACAACATAACATACAGACCAAATTATTTAAAAGAAGAAGATACTGAAGGTTTCCTTGAGTATGATTTGGGAAGTATTAACTTTGGAAATTATGATTTCGGAGAAACTAAATCTTATATGGTTCACTATTACGAAGTCGGTAGACCAGACATTATTTCTCAAAACATTTATGGTACTTCAAACTTATGGTGGTTTGTAATGTGGTATAATGGTATTGGCGACATTTGGAACGATTTAAGAGAAGGACTAATGCTTCGTTATCCACAGTATGAAATGGTAATACAGGCATTCAAACTGTATAACAAATAAGTTCCATACAAAATAAATTTTAATAAGGACCATTCACTAATTGGTCCTTTTTTCTATATTTTAATTGGAAATTTTTAGTTATAAATAGGAATGTTATGATAAAGTTAAAAATCGTAAAAAATAAAATGACAATAATAGATGATGCAGAATGTACGCCTGGTCAGTCAAGATTGTATAGTAGATTTGGAGAAGAAGTTCTTCAGTACATACAGAAAAATCCTGATGCTTGGCAAGCTGTGTTTAATAAACTTGATTCTGCATTTGTAGTCAAATCAATAAAAACAGATCCAAAAACAGACGAAACATTAGTAATGTTTACATTTAAAGGAGATAAGTAATGGCAGAACATAATTATGGTGCGGATAGCATAGATTTTTTGAAAGGCCTAGAAACAGTTCGTAAGCGTCCACGGAATGTACATTGGTGCAGTAAGTGGAAATCCATCTGATGGTTTGTATAGACTTTTTAGGGAAGCCCTTGACAACTCAATAGATGAGTACTTGGCAGGCTATAACAAACAAATTTATGTTTTCTATGATTCTAAAACAAAGCGAATTACAGTAATTGACAATGGTAGAGGTATTCCAGTTGGTTGGAATGAAAAAGCCCAAATGGACTCACTCACACTTGTATTCACTCAATTACACGCAGGTGGTAAGTTTGACAAACAGAATTATGCTACTTCATCAGGCTTGAATGGTATCGGACAAAAGGCTATTGCAGCTCTTTCTAAAACATTACAGGTTTGGTCTAATAACAGTACAGATAACTGGTGGTACACACAAACATTTGAAAAGGGAATTGCTACAAGTGATGTAACACGTTGTAGAATACCTGAAGAATATAAGAAACTCATTAAGAAGAAAGGAACCATTGTAACTTGGATTCCTGACGAAACAATTTTTACTGATTCTATTGACTTGGATTTACCTCGTTTAAAACGAGAAATTAAAGATATTCAGTATTTGTGCCCTGGTTTACATATTCACACAAACATTGATGGCGAAGAAGCAGAATTTTATTCCGAAAAGGGACTTGAAGAACTTGTTTGTCCTGACGGAGACGAAAATGCTGACTTGTTTACATTCTCAGATGATTACACAGAAGTTGCTTTGAATTTCACAAAGAAAGATGGCAACTCATTTAGAAGTTTCGTTAATGTTTGCTACACGAACCTTGGCGGTACTCATTTGAATGGCTTAAAGAAAGCAATTTGTAATGTAATCAAGGATAATTCTAAAAAGAAAATTCTCAATGACGATATTATGGAAGGTATTGTCGGTGCTATTCACCACAAAATGGCTGAACCACAATATCAGGGTCAGACAAAGAACGAATTAACTAATACTCCAGTAGAAAAAGAAATCATTGAAAAGTTGACTCCACCACTTTCTAAATTCTTTAAAAAGAATAAGGAACTATTGAACAGAATTGTTACTTATGCGGAAAAGATGCTTGAACAAAAAGAGAAAATGAAAGCTTCTAAGGATTTGTTGAAGGGTCTAAAGACTTTAAATGCTGGTTCTCGTTACATTAGTGATAAATTCTTGGACGCAGACAGAAGAAAGCACAAGAACCCTAAAGATTTGGAAATGTTCATTGTGGAAGGTGATTCTGCTGGCGGTCACTTTAAACAGGCCCGTGAGTCATTCCAGGGAGAATTGAAAATCCGCGGTAAGATTATTAACGCAGCTAAAGCAACTCCTGAAGAATTGTTTGGTAAACCAACAAAGAAGGGCGAAGCTAAATGCGAAGGTAATAGAGAGATTAAAGACTTGGTTGCTGCTCTAGGTTGTGGTATTCAGGACGATTATGACGAAAGCAAATTGAGATTTGGTAAAGTCATTTTGTTAGCTGATGTGGACCCGGATGGTTTCCATATTTGTAATTTGTGTACAAGTTTCTTTATTAACTATATGCCTGATTTGATTAAGAACGGACACTTGTATATAATTGATGCCCCATTGTTTATTGCTACAGGTGCTAAGGCAAAAGCATTTGGTATGACCCGTGCAGAAGTTGACAAGAAAATGAAGGCACTCAAATGTACTGACTACACAGTCTCTCGTTTGAAGGGTTGGGGAGAAGCTAATGCGGAACAATTATCCGAACTTTGTCTAAATCCAAATTCTCGTAAGTTGATTCAATTACAGTGGAATGACTTGGTTGAAAAAGCTTGTGAAAATACTATGGGTGAAGATACTGCGTTCCGTAAAGAATTACTTGGAATTAGTAAATAACAGTATTTCCATATACGAAAAAATAAAATCTAGGGAGCGGATGCCCTAGATTTTTCTATATTATGAATATGACTATTAACAAATTAGAAAAAGACTATAACGAATTTTATAAAGTTGCTAGTACAATATTTCAAGAAAGAGCAACTACATTTATAAAATTCCTTGCTGATATTGATACAAATTCAAATATAAGGTTAACGATAAATTCTATAAAACGATATGATATTGAAAATTTATATTTTTCAGTAAAAATAGAATATATTTTTGACTACCCTGTTGTTAATATGCCAATAGATGTCAGTAGCCATAATGATATTAAAAAAATTGAAATTGAATATAAGGACGATTTTTTACATTCAGACGGAAACCGACTTTTAGACGATTTTCAAAAAATAGTTTCTGCCTGGACAGATATTAAAACTTCGGAAAACAGAGATTTGGCATTAAAAAAGTTGGATATTTTAGTCAGGTCTTACAAAATGAATGAAGATTTCCAGTAATGTAAACAATTATTTTACACAGTTTTACTAAAAAACCATTGACAGTTGTCAGTGGTTTTTCTATATTTACTTATGTAAAAGAGATAACAAAGAGGTAACTTATGAATCTTCAGCAAATCAACCATTTCATTATGACTAACACCAACATTGAAACCCTGGACCTTATCATTCAGGAAGCAAAGGAACGAATCCATAATCTTGCTCAAAAGAATAATAAGGTAGCCAAGCCGAATAAGGTGGTTAAGGTAGAAAAAAAGAATGAAGAAACGATTTGGGATAATCTGACAGATAAGCAGAAGATTGAACATCTCAAGAAACTGGTGAATAATGGTAGTGGTAAGAAGAACCCGCTCACCGGTAACAAACTCATTGATGATGCCACAGAAATTGCTGTTATTAGCGACCGCTTTATGAATGTTGTTAAGCGTCTTGAAAATCACTGGTTTAATAACGATTTTGGAACATCTGCTGATTTTGACGATTTTATCAACACTAACCAGAATGAAATTATCAAGGACCTGCTCAATGGTGGAAAGATTAACGAAATTGTGAAAGAATATAAGGAATGTATGTAAACGAAGTTTTACATAAAAATATACAAAAACCATTGACAACGCAGTTTAAATATACTATATTATATGGTGTAAAAGAAATAAAGAGGTAACACTATGGCAAACACACTTTCCAAATTCTACGAAAAACTCATTATCGCTTTCGGCACTGCAAACAAGAAGATTATTGACCGAATTCATTGTGAAATCCGCACTAATGAATTGGTTGTTACTATCCGCAGCGAAAAGCAGGGTTCGTATAACTGCATCAATGCTTCTGTTATTTCTGTTCGTCCATCTAAAACTCACCAGATGATGGTTGAAGAAATTATGGTTGGTTTTGACAGTGAAGGTTCTCCTTGGTCTGACCACATGGGCGGCACCATTGTTGATTGCTCTGGCCTGAATGTTCAGGCTGCTATTGAAAAAATTGTGGATGGAATGAACGAACACATTTAATTAACCAGGACTAAAAAATGCACGATTATTATGTCATTAAATGCGATAAAATGTTCCGAAAGACCACTCAACGCTTTTCGGAAAATCGTCAACTATTCACACAGGAACGCACTTTTTGGTCTTTGGTTTGTGAAGTTCTCGCTTGCCACCCGGAAGGTTTGACAAAAGAAGAAATCATAGCAAAGATTGGTTTTTGTTCTAGTCAGTCTCAAGTATGGGCTTCGCTAAAACAGAATGGTTATGTTGAGCGAATTCCGAAGTCTTGGAAAATGCGACTAACCAGCAATGGTTTGGAACATTTAAAATCAGTTTTTGCGGAAAATGGTTTTACGCTGAATACCAACAGAGATGTAAATCCTGAACATTTGTTTATTGAACAATTTGAACAGGGCAAACTTAAAAATGCCCGAAAAGATTTTTAACAACTAAACTCAATATATAATAGTATGAAAAACTTCCCGAGTGTATTTAATTTTGCAACGATTGTAAACGAAATGAAAGTTTACTCTGCGTTCTTTGACGAAAAAACGAATGTTGATTTTTCTACTGGTGATGTTCTTAACCGAGTTTGGTCTTACAGATGGGCTGAAAATAGCTTTTTGGCGAACAAAACAATTTTTATGTATAGCCGATATGAAGCTACTCTCTATGATTTTTCCGCACTTCTCACAGAAGAAGTTACAATAGAAAATTGCAAAAATTTTGAAAACAGATATGGGGTAAAAGTTTACGATTTAACTAAAGAACGCTTGACGATTTCCCAGATCAAAGAAATTTTAGCGAACAATGCAAAAGCAGCTATTAGAGCTGAAAAACTCACAAAACAGGTAACAAAATTCAAAAATATGTCGGAGGACTTCTAATGCTCATTTCTCTCAACAACCTAAAGATTAACTCCTTTAAATTTGTATGTGAACAAACTAAAAGAAAGAATTAAACTTAATAAAATGAAAGAAGATTTCTAGCAGTTTCAAAAAATAAAAAATCCCACACAAAGTGGGATTTCTTTTTATATTTGTGGTATGAATTGGAATGAATTACAACCACAGCTAGAAGATATTTTAAGGGAATTTGGTTTTAATAACACAAACAAAGACCCAAAGTTTAATACATTTGTATTGAACAATCCTTGCAAACGAAGACCAAGCCCAAGGGTCGCATTTATTCCTTTGTATGGATGTAATATGATAAAGTATAATACGATTTCTTATACTTTATTTCCTAATGGAAAAGAAAGTTTTACTTCAAATGAATCATCGGAATTTGTAGATAGAGATGACTGTAAAGGTTTTTCAAGTTTAGAAAATTTTAGAAACTGGTGTGATTTGCAGAAGACAATTATAGATAAAGCAATTCTGTTACACAAGAAAGAAGAACTTGAGAATAAAGAGAAAAAGTTGAGTAAAGATTTTTGATTATAAATACATTCCAAACAAATGTAATATAAGCGAGATAATATGAAAAAACAAAGCAATATAGACAATTTTTTTGAAAACGAAACAGACGGAAAAACCTTAGGCACCGACCAGATGCTCCATAAGAATATGGAAGTTTATGGTTTGGATGTTTTGGAAGATAGAGCATTGGCTGACTATCGTGATGGTTTAAAACCTGCACAGAGAAGACTAATGTGGACAGCCAAAGAATTGAAAGCAACTTGGGATAACAAGACTGTTAAGTCAGCACGAATTACTGGTGATTGTATGGGCAAATACCACCCACACGGTTCTGCTTATGGTTCTCTAGTAACAATGGCAACAAGTGAATATCCAGTAATCCACCGGACAAGGTAACTGGGGTTCATTGACAGACGGACCTGCTGCTGACAGATATACAGAAGCAAAAATTTCTCAAATCGGTATGAAAATGTTGGAATGTATGGATGTTGCAGATTACATTCCAAACTATACAGGTGAATTTAAAGAACCGATTGTATTGACAACACGTTTGCCAAATTTCTTTATTAACGAATGTTCAGGCATTGCTGTTGGTTTGAATTGTAACATTCCTGCT
>Ga0265301_10002988_pt1 | contig 18517 bp, 11 predicted proteins | sample AusTroGonzalo_MG_2_FD_193488 | JGI IMG/M metagenome (GOLD analysis project Ga0265301, IMG submission 193488) | Bovine rumen microbial communities from tropical cattle in Woodstock, Queensland, Australia - Gonzalo_04 | ecosystem: Host-associated > Mammals > Digestive system > Stomach > Rumen ... | reverse complement strand
CAGGGAAACCATCCGACAGATGGATTTGAACTGGCCGCTCCCGCTTTTTGGGGTACAGTTCATTCTTGGAATCGTTATTTTCTGTTTTTTGAGTAAGGATTTTAGAGAATGGCTCAAGGGAATCCTCCCCGCAAAGTCCGTGAGCATCATGACTCTCGTATTTGCTGTCGCCATTTCCATTTTCGCAGGCACGCAAATAGAAGCCCGCCACCGCGTCCAAAGTGACGAAAGCGTCTTCATGGCTGTTGCCCAGAACATGTACTACAACCACGAATCCGGCACCTGCAACCAGGGCGAATTCGACAACGGCACACTGAGCTGCAAATCCACATCCAACAGCTTTAAAACTAAAGGGCTCTCTTTCCTTTACTACCTCGGCATGCCGCTATTTGGTAGCGACCTCCACTGGATTTTCACCGCAGAACTCCTGATGCTGCCGCTTGCGTTCCTCCTCATGTTCCTTGCGATTGTCGCCTGGACCAAACAACCCCTCCTTGCATTTTTTGCCTCGCTCCTCATGGCACTCCAACCGACAGTATTGTTCCAGTTCCGCGCCATGTCTGTCGAACCTCTCTATATATTCCTCTCCGCTCTTGCACTGTTCGTATTCAAGTGGGCATACGATAAGAATACAGTCAAGCACTGGACTCTCCTCGCCCTCATTCTGGCCTTCTTCGCCCAGACCCGCCAAGAAACAATCTTCTGCATCTTCGCATTCGTCCTTTTTGCGCTCCCGAAACTTCTCAACAAGAAAGATTATAAAGCACCTGTCTTCTTTGTGACGCTTTCGCTTTTCTCCATACCGGCACTCCTTACAATTAGCTACTTCCAAGGATTCGGCTTCCAGGGAGGCGAATTTGAAGCCCACGGACACTTCTTCGAAGATCTCGCCAAGAACTGGGAAGTGATGACCACAAAGCTCGATAAGAATGGCAATCTCACGAATCCGTTCCTGAGTTACTTCAACTATCTCTTTGCCATTGGCGGCATCTATCTTACCTTCCGCGCGATTAACGGCGCAAGAAAGAGGAACTTTACTTACCTCAAGATTCTCGCATTTTTGCTCCTCTACCACCTGCAAACGTATGTGATTCTCGAAAACGTCTCTGGCGACTTCAGCATCGAAATCAACCAGCGCTATAGCCTTGTGATGTTGCCGACCATGGCTTTTGTGGCGGCCCTCCCGGTCACCCACATGATCCAGTACTTCGCAACGCCTACCGGCGGCAAGCTGAACAGCAAGACAGCCTTTGTCGGCATGCTCATTGCCGCCTTGCTTTTCACCGGCTGGACAATCCATTACAAGAAGAACTTCAACGATAATATCATGTACAACCGCAACCACTTGACCATCGAAGAGCACGAAATTCTCGGTTGGCTCAAGGAACAGCCGCAAGCGGACCGATTCTTTATTTACGGTCGTCCTTGGCACTTCGTGGGTTACGGCATGTCGTCCATTCATTACGACAACGCTCGCAGAATGACGAACAGCGAGATGAAGAAATTAATCGAGAAGTACAAAGGCGAAGTCTATTACATTCGCGGCTTGGACTGCTGGGACAGCCACACTTACCACAGAAAAGCTGTGGAACACCGCATCGCCACGACCTGCGACATATTTGAACGCGAGATGGATTTGACGGGCGTCAAGAACATCTTGATTACGAACAACTACTGGGTCCAGATAGCGAAGTTCAATGGCCGCAAGAACTACAATCCCGAAAAGATTATCTCCATAAACGAATTGGAAGTCGCTCCCGCCGATTCTATCGCCACAAAGCCCGCCATGCTCAAAGTTCATTACGAGCTCAAGGAACAGGGACAGGCCGCTGCCAAATGGAAGTTCGCACTCCTAATCAACGACAAAATAATCGAACAAGGCGATTACAAGTTCGGTTCTTATGATAAAGAAGTGAACCTTGCACTTTTGCAGCCTGGCTTCAACCAGGTACGTTTTGTCATACAGGACCTCTCAACAAAGAGCAAACTTGCCGATGTCTCAAAATTCTATTTCGAAGCTGCAAATGGAGCGATTGCACTCACAGACTACCCCATCGAAAGCCACAAGCAGGAATGGGGTAATCTGCACAGGAACGAAAGCATTGAAGGAAACAAGCTCAGTGTGAACGGTCAAAGCTTTATAAACGGTATTGGTACGCACGCCTCTTCCACAACGATCTTTGACGTCGCCAAGAAATTTGCAACGGTCAAATTCTCGGTCGGCCTCGATGACGAATCGCTCTGCAGCGAAGGCGTTGGTGTTGAAGTTCTCGGTGATGGCAAGTCACTTGCAAAGACACCATTCTTTAGGAATGGCGAATTGCACAAAGTCGAGGCAAATATTGCAGGAGTCCAAAAGCTCACGATTAGATCCTTCCCCAAAGAGGGCATCAATTGCAGCCACGTAGACATCATTAACCCGGTATTTATACCGTAGTCATTATTCAAAAACAACTAACAACTTAATTATAAAATTGCTATAATTGCACTATGCTTTTATCCGTAATTATACCTGTTTTTAATGAAGAAGAGATCGTTGCCGAAACCTACCGCGTCTTGGAGGAAGAGCTCAAGGATATCGAACACGAACTCATTTTCGTAAACGACGGTTCCAAGGACCGCACCCGAGAAATCGTGGAAGGCCTCCTCCCCGGGAACCCGAACAACAAAATCATCAACTTTAGCCGTAACTTCGGTCACCAGGCAGCATTCAGCGCAGGTCTCGACCACGCCCAGGGCGCAGCCGTCGTCATTATCGACGGCGACTTGCAAGACCCGCCAAGCCTTATCCACGAAATGCTCGAAAAGTGGCGTGAAGGCTATCAGGTCGTTTATGCCCAGCGCAACAAGCGCAAAGGCGAAACACTCTTCAAGCGTTTCACGGCATTCTGCTTCTACCGTTTGATTGGCAAGCTCACGAGCATTGATATTCCGCCTGACACCGGCGACTTCAGACTCATGGACCGTTGCGTGGTAGACCAGCTCAAGAACCTTCCGGAACGCAGCCGCTTTTTGCGCGGGCTCGTATGCTGGGTCGGCTTCAAGAAGATTGGCGTCAAGTATGACCGCGCCGAACGCACCGCAGGCACTTCGAAGTATCCGCTCAAGAAGATGTTGCGCCTCGCGTTCGACGGCATCACGGGCTTCAGCTCGGCTCCGCTCAAGATCAGCTTCTACATGGGCTTCATTGCAACAATCGTTGGCTTTGCGCTCCTCGTCTGGTCGATTCTCGAAAAGTTCCTCTCCCCTGCGACAACGGTTCCGGGCTGGGCATCGCTCATGACCGCCATCGTGTTCTTCGCAGGCGTGCAGCTTTTGACCATCGGCATTCTCGGCGAATACATCGGCCGAATCTACGACGAAGTCAAGCAGCGCCCGCTGTACATCGAAGACAAGAAATAGACGAGCGAGTTGTTAGTCTTTGGTTATTAGCTATATTTGGCGCATATAGAGCCTAGTTAAAGCTAATGGCTATTGACTAACAACTATTGACCATTGACTAAAAAATGAAAAACAAGCTTTTCGTTATGAGTGCCGCCAGTGGCGCGGGCAAGACCACCCTTAAGGATCTTGTCATCAAGGATTTCCCGGACATCAAGTATTCCATTTCGGCTACAACACGCAAGCCGCGTGAAGGCGAAATCGACGGAGTCCACTACTTCTTCAAGACCAAGGAAGAATTCGAGCAGATGATCAAGGACGACGCCCTAGTCGAATACAACCTGGTTCACGGGAACTACTACGGAACGCCCAAGAGCTTTGTCGAGAAAACACTCGCCGAAGGAAACCGCGTGTTGTTTGACCTTGACGTTTTCGGCAAGGTCAACTTCGACAAGGTCTACCCTGATGCAACAGGCATTTTCATTTTGCCCCCAAGCGACGAAGAACTCGAACGCCGCCTCCGTGGTCGTGGCACCGACAGCGAAGAAGTCATCCAGCTCCGCCTTGCAAACGCGAAGAAAGAAATCGAATTTGCAAAGACTAAGGGCAAGTACGAATACACAATCATCAACGACGACTTGCAAAAGGCAGCGGACGAACTCCGCGCTATTTTAAGCCAGAAGTAAATCGCACCCAAAGCTACAAGTGCAGAAAGCCGCGAGATTCGCGCGCACAACCTTTGAAATTCCCGCCCCATCGTTTACCGAGAGGCGGGAATTTTTGTGTGAGGTGTTATGTGTGAATTCTTACGACAATGGAATTTTCAAAGAAGCTCGGATCCGCCCCCAAACGCCACAGCTTAGAGCCGTATGCAAACAAGCCTGGACGAGCCTTGCGCAAAATCGCCGCCCCCGTCGCACGCAGATACCCCGCCTTGCTCTTTGACGTCACCCCTTTGAGCCTAGCCACCAAATCATCAATACTCACGCTAATGGCATTATGATCATGCGGGTTATACGGTTCAGCCTGCACCTTGGTCGCAAGCGATGCGAAAAATTCCTGACATTTCAAGCCAACTGCAGCAGCATCTTCAAAAAATCGGAACGCCGTCGCTCTTTTAACAACCGATTCGAACTTTTCGATGCCTGCAATCCAGGGATGGTTCGTTGCACCCACAAGCCCAATCGTAAAGTCAAACGATTCCGTTTCGCGGAAATAGCGGATGAACATTTCCTCCGGCGTTTCCTTTTCAGGATTCGGCTTGAGAACTCCTTTTGCAGCCTCTAGGAGAATCGCCGCAACATTCGTTTCGCCCGTAGAAATCGGAGCATTTGCCTTGTAAATCTGCGCAAAGTCAGAATCGCCGCGGAAACCGCCATAGACATACGCAAACAGAGCCTCAGCCGCAACAGGTTTTATGAGATGCACCACCAGCGGCAAAAAGTTCGCAAACACCGCAGCACGGCGACGCAAAAGTTCCGCAACAAGCAGTCCATCATGTTCATCAACAGCCAGCAGCAGCGCGCCCACATGCAGCAAGAACGAATATTGCCCGACATCTAAATTTTTGACATCGTTTGGCAAATAAACATTGATCGTCGCTTGCAAAACCTTTGGCAAGTACATGTACCAAGAAGGCGTGAAATAAGCACTCCCGTCAACGCACTGCATCTGCGAAAGTTCCTCATCTGTCGCAGACGCGCCATCGACAAGATCAAGAATCCCGGTTGCGCTCCGCGAGAAACCGTAAAACATTATATCCCGATCTGTCTCTATCTTGATATAAAATATTTCATTTGCCATTGCAGGCCTCCTTTCTGAAGGTTACAAGACAAATATACGTTTAAAGAATGTCATATAATGACATTCTAAACTTTTACAAAAATTCTTCAATATTTTTAATAAGTAATCTTTGCGATTCTTTTTAAAACTTAATATCTAGCGTGTGAACCAAAGAATCTAAACGATGAGTCAGCTGTTGGGTACCATAATCCGAAATATGACTATTGTCATACCCCATAATGTCCGTGTAATCATGGTTTCCCATTTTATTTTCATCAACTAATATAAAATTCGAATAAACTTTACTCAAATCTGATATTTCCTGGATAAGAGCAGGCGCTTCACTTCGACGAAGTCCCGTATAACCATAAGCCCCCGTATCCTTGTATCTTGGATTCTGTGGAAACAAAACGCCTATAACAAAAATATCATTCTCTTTGCAAATTTGTAAAAGGCGTTCTAACAGTCCAAAATTCATTCTGTAAATATCTGATTTTTCATCCATCCAACAAGAATCTTCTCTAACCCAAACTGACGTTGTCGCCCAGGATGAACCAAATAAGGAATAGTAACCCAGATCCTCTCGCATCTTATGCTCCAATACAGAATCACCACCAGCGCTTTCATACGTAGCCTGATAAAGTCCTTCGGGGTACCCGTCTTTCCAGAAATTGTGGTTTTCGTCATAAACGTAACCAGGATAAGATTTATAAGTCTTGTAGAAGATATTTTCGGAGTCTTGCCCCGTAAGGTACCCACGATCAATGTCGATGGAGGTGATGACGAGCTTAATATTTTTCATATGGGGCAATATGTAATTTTCAAAAAGGGACATATTCCCATAGATAGTGGCTGCGGGAACCGCCATATTGACGACCTTCATTTTTTCATCAAAGAGTCTTGGATTAACACCGTGATAAGCTCGAGAAGATCCAAGAATGACGGTTTTGGCAGAATCCTTATAATGCCATAAAAGTTCCATTTTGTAGCGGAAAATTGCAGCACGTGGGCAAGCACCAGAATTGTTATAATACACTCCAGCACTATCTAAATTGAGTACAAAATTTTCTTCTGTTGAAGAAACTTTGCGTTTTACCCATAAAGTCGGATGCCAAAGTTCTTCGCCTTCAGCCAATTCAACGATACTTTCGTTAGCAAGGTTCGCAAGGACAATTTTTGTATGCGCGCCGTTTACATTGGCAAGGGTCGCTACAATGTTAGAAGTTTTACCATCACTCACCCATTCGCTGTGATCAAACGTGTAACCAGATGTCGCCTTAATACTCTTTATTAATTTACCCGTACTATCAGCGATAAGTAAACGTTGGTGTGTGGAATAATTTTCGTTAGCAAACGTTCTACCAGTATTTCCGCCAAAATCCAGAAACGCAACGCGTTTGCTGCCATCTTGCGCTAGAGAAACATTACATGCCTGCTCACCATTATACCAAACCGTATCACGAGCTTTATCTAAGACTGTAGAACCGGATTTGGCCATGCGTGCGCGCAACAGGCGAGCCCCACTCACAGCAAGCGAATAGTCTTCGCTAATACCACCGTGGTATGCACCATCAAAAAGTTTTTCAGGAACGCCGAATTTGCCGTTTGCAAACTTGACCTGCCAAGTAGAGGCTTTTTTGAAAGTCAATTCATCTTTGTTATCGCCCGCATCTGTAACATAAACAATGACAGTATCTCCGTTTTCGAGGATTCGCCACCGAGGAATAGCGGCACTTGCGACATCCAGTTTTACAAGGTTCGTTCCTTTTTCATTCAAATCACGCACGTAAAGACGAGAATCACCACCGAGCCCTTCAAACTTGGTACAAAACACCACCTTTTTCCCATCAGGCGAAATATCAGGATGGTAAACTTCCATAGAATCGCTAATTTCCGTTACGGTCAAAACAACGTCTTTATAGTTTATGTAAGCCAGATTTCCACTAATGTCATTGCGGAAAGCAAGTATCATATCATTGGTTCCAGTGAAACGTTTTAATGTCGATGCACTTACAATCGGGGAAACAATACTTGATTGCGCATTTCCACTAACGCTTAGCCACGTCGGCGCAGGAATCGAGCCCAAAGCAAGTCTGAAACCGATATGTTTAGCCCTAGAGGAAGAAACTACCGTATAGTCATCTCCACGCGAAACGACATTCATGTTGGATGCACGTTCCGAATAATAACCACCTTTCAAGATGCGTTCACCGACATTGCCATCGCCAGCACTTCCCACAAAATTCACAATAGTAGTGTCACGTAATTTTCCAGCCCAGTCATTGACCCATTCCTTTACATTACCAGCCAAATCACAGAAACCCAGTGAATCTTTTTCTACAGTACAAACTTGGTGCACTTTAAAATCGGCGTTATCGGCATTCCAACTGTTACGCGATGGGTTCCACCCACGAGAGGCAGCATAGACCCATTCCGATTCTGTAGGCAAGCGGTAGGCATTTACTTCTGGATGGAAAGCAAATCCATCTAAATTCGTACAATGACCATCGCTGTCAAAAACAGCCTTACTGTATGTATAAGCCGTATCGTAGTTTTCCAATTTGCTCTTTGCATTCGCAAACAAAACGGCATCGTAATAAGTCACATTGGATAAAGGATATCTACCATCTTCGCATTTACCAAAATCTTTGAGACTTCCATTTTTTGCTGTATTCTGGTAATCATCGCAAGTTACCTCATGAACATCCATATAAAAATCATAATCCAACAACACGTTCATTGCAGGACGTTCATTCACTCTATAACTAGAATCATTGCTACCTAAAGTAACCGCCCCTCCATGAACAAGAATCATCCCATCCATTTTTTTTGAGGAATCACCGGAAGCACACTCTACAAAACTCGGGGAGCTATCACTACAAGCCGCCAAATAACAAAAAAGCAAAAAAGCCAAACATACCTTTTTCATAAACCCCTCTTGATAACTCTAGACACCCTTAATATACCATATTTATCAGAATACATCAAAGTTTGTCTTTCTAGAACGTGAAATTGAGCACAACGGAAAGAAAACCGGATGTTGAAGTTAAAAAAAATCGCTATAATTTTTATGACTATTCAAAAAATAGACAAATGAAAAAATACGAGCTTGATACAGTAGGACAAATCTATGGGGCTATCCACTCCAAAACGTGGAGTCCCATATTCAGAATGCAGGCAACGCTACACGACGTTGTCTCCCCTGACTTGCTACAGCAAGCGGCAGATGAACTCAGAATCCGATTTCCCTACATATTTGTCGCCCTAAAGAAAGGTACCTGTTCCTACTACTTAGAAGAGAACGACGAGCCGTTAAAAATTACGCCCGATAACGAAGGCGTCCTCGCCTATTACGGAAAGGAAGAGGCTTCGCACCATTGTTTTCGCATCCTCTACGGTGAAAAACATATCGCCCTCGAAGTTCTACACTCGCTAACGGATGGTCATGGAGCAAGCGTTATCTTGCTCACGCTTTTGCACCGCTATCTGGAACTGAAACACGGTTTGCCAGGTATTTCTGCAAATTTTCAGCACAACCTAGTCTATTCGTTTAACGACAAGCCACTAGAAGAAGAAACGGAAAACGCTTTCGCAAAGAATGCAGGCAAGAATCCCGTCGATTTGAAGGAACCCAAATCATACGAATTGCATGGCACCCGCCTAACTAGCGGTCAAAAATTATTCACGATTGGTATCATCGATACAGACGCGCTCATCGCCAAAGCTCATAGCTATGGAGCTACGGTCACAACACTCCTTTCTGCAGTTATGACTGAAGTGATCAACGGCATGCAAAACAAGGAGCTGAAAAAGGAACCTATTGCCATCGGCATTCCTGTCAATGTTAGGGAAATTCTTGCCAGCAAAACAATGCGCAATTATTCAGCGCAAAAGAGCCTTACTCTTTTCCCCGAGCAATTGGACCTCAGCCTACAGCAAAAGTGCAATCTGATGGGGCAACAGCTTAAAGATTTTTTGCAAGACAAGGATTTTGTGCGGAATATGACCGCCGCCTACGTAGCGCCATTGGAGAATCCGCTGGTAAAATATATGCCATGCGTTATTAAGGACAGGATTATCAGCTACCTGTACTCAAGAGAAGCCGACGCTGTTATAAGCATCGTTATTTCAAACCTTGGCAATACAAATCTTCCAGACGAAATGCGTTCCTTCATAGATCGTCTATACTTTATTTTAGGAACGGAAAAAACGATTCCCAACACTTGCAGTATCATCAGCGTGAACGGCAAAGCGTTCATTAATTTTTCACGAAACATCCAAGAAACTGCTATTGAAGACGAATTTTTCCGCCGGCTACAGGAACTCGGTCTAAAAGTTGAAGTGGAGCATTTGAAATAACAAATTCCATTCCATGATGAGAAAATGAAAATCTACTACCACCTCCCCGGGCTATTTGAATTTTACGAGCTGTACAAAGCGTTCTTGCCACTTTGGCGTGAGCACCGGGAATATTTTTACGACTGGTGCGAAATCGGCTCCATTTACGGAGCACCGAACGATTGCATTTGGGGCGGTGGGCGCGTAGGATTCGGGGAAGCAGAACCACGGAAAGTCGCGGAATTTATGCAGGAATACGGTATTTCTTCACGACTCACATTCAGCAATTCATTGATTCGTGAAGAACACCTTGACGATAAAAAATGCAACAAGTTGTGCAAATTATTTGAAAGCGGCGCAGTTTCCAAAGCAGACAAAACTCGCGCATTTCAAGACAAAGGCGAGATGCGCGCAGTTCAAAATGGAATCATCGTTCATTCTGACCTGTTGCTAAATTACATCAAAGCAAAGTATCCCGACTTTTATTTCGTATCCTCGACCACAAAAGTCATCACCGATTTTGAGCAATTCAAAGCAGAGCTAGACCGCGAAGAATTCCGCTATGTCGTTCCTGATTTCAGGCTCAACAAGCAATTCGAGAAACTGAACGCGCTCACAAACGCGCAAAAGCAAAAGGTCGAATTTTTGAGCAATGAATGTTGTTGGTTCGGCTGCTACGACCGCAAAAAATGCTACGAGAACGTGAGCCAAAAAAGTCTCGGCGAAAACTGCGAAGACCACAATTGCGTCTCACCCACAGCCCAAAGGGGCTACCGTTTCTCCGATGCGATGAAGAATCCAGGCTTCATCGGAATTGACGACATCCGGAACGTGTACGCACCCGCAGGGTTCCGACATTTCAAAATCGAAGGCCGCAGCCTCGGCAGCGCACTCATTTTGGAATTTCTACTTTATTACATGACAAAGCCCGAGCACCAACTCAAAATCCGCGAAGAAATTTATCTGGACAGTACGCTAGATTTATTCTAAACGGAAAAATTATGGAACCGACATACGCATTATTCATGACTATTGCAAAACTTGTACTTATTGTCATTTTCGCAATAATTCCCTTTTTATTTGGTGTATTTTCCAACATTTCCACCAAGTTCCACAAAGTATTTTTTATTGCCGGAAGAATCATTTCTATTCTGCTAGCCATTTCTATTGCGACAGGTCTTTCTGTCGGAATAGTTTTTGTCACTGAAAATGCATTCGAAGCGCGACCATCCTACATTTACGCATGCTACTTTTGCGGGCTGATTACAGCATTTATTCCTTTATCTACATTTTACTTTACTACATGCAAAAAGACAAAAAAGCAACGAGCATGTTATCTCGCCCTCTCGTTTATTGCATTTTTTGTAATCCTTTCAGGTTTTGAATTTCTATACAATCGTGCTTTTGGATTCGTTTTTCAAACGGAACGAGAAGAACAATCCATAAATGAATTTTATACAGACCACCCAGAAGCCGATAAAAACAGTGACATCAACGTATTCGCATCACTTAGTGCAGGCATTGAATGGCTTACCGTGAATATCTCCGTATATAAAGATTCCATCATACTAAAGACAATAGAAAGCAATTATATTGGCGACGGCAAATCGGAAATTGATTCATGTTATCGCAATGATTTGCCTCCAGACTTGACTCAAGACATCATTGAAGAAATCACTTATTATCAACAAGAGACCGATTATAGCCCTTTTGCAGATGCGTGCCTTCATCCACACGCATCTATTGAGCTTGCTAACAACAAAAACGAAACAACGATAAAATTAGACCTTCCAGACATTGATGAATATCATCCCAACGCACAACGTTTGGTAAAAAAAATCAAAAGCCTTGCAAAAGATTCAAAAATAAATCCGACAAAAGGTTGTTCCAATTAATTTCAAGCATTAAAAAAACATGCAAAAAATGAAACCCGCAAAGAGAATTTTCATGGCTATCTTAATTATCATCGCCGCCATCATTTTACTGTTAGCGATTTGGTTCAACATTCCCTATTCGTCCGTCAAAACGCAGTTTCAGAACGATGTCGAGACTAGGTTGCAAAGCGTCACAGCAATCACCGGAACACTAGATTCCGCGAGTATCGCAAGCCTCCCGCCCCTCATTCAAAAATATCTCGAAACAAGCGGTTACATCGGCAGCGAAAGGCGCACGCACTTAACCATGGAATACAAAGATGTCGATTTCGGCATGGGCGTAAACAAGCCGCGAATCAAAATCGACTACACTCACGTAGACTTTGCCGATTCTCCGGACAGGCTCGCCTTTATCGACAGCAAAATGTTCGGCATCCCGTTCCAAGGCTACGATTACTACATGAACGGCAAAGGTGGCATGAAGGGAGTCCTCGCAAAGCTCTTTACACTATTCGACCAAACAGGCCCAGAAATGGACAAGGCTTGCCTCATCACCTATCTCGCCGAAGCATTCTTTTTGCCCGAAGCACTCCTAAAAGATTTCATCACGTTCAAGCAAATTGATGACCACACCGTCGAAGCTACAATTACAAACAAAGGCGTAACCGCAACCGGAATTTTCCATTTCAACAACGCTTACGAAATGACCTCGTTTACCACAAATGATCGTGGTCAAATATCATCCGACGGAACCATCGAATACACCCCGTGGGAAGCGCAATGCGAAAACTACAAAACCTATTCCGATGGCATCAAGCGCCCCACCGTTTTCCGAGCTGTATGGAAAAACAAAGACAGCGACTTCGTCTATTTTGACGGTAAAATCAGCAAAGTGAACGGAGCAATTAGCCACTAATGACACTTCTTTTAGGCATCCTTTTCCTTGCTCTTTTCATAAGCGCCATTATCCGAGGCAAGTTTACGTACGGTCAAGCCGATTACGATTTTCATGAGCACCCGGTGCAATTTATCATCGTCGTTGTTTTTATTCTAGGGATGTCTGTGCTCTGTTTTTACAGATTCATTATTGATTTATAATCAATCCAATTCGACTTTAATATCTACGCCTGCCACCCAAGCCTTGGGCGCATTCAGAATCGGAGAAAGCACCTTGCGCACAGCCGCAAGGTTTTGCGTTTTAATATAGAGCTTTACCCAGAACACATTTTGCACTTTCGGCACAAACGCATCGACAGGTCCAAGCACAGTCATCGAGGATTCTTTGCGCAAAATACTTTCAAGGCGATTCACAGTATCGCGAAGCAAGTTCTCATCGCGCGAGCCACAACTGATTTCAACGAGCTTGCAGAACGGTGGATAAAAAGCCATCTGGCGGTTCGAAGATTCAGTCTCGGCAAAGCCATCAAAGTCATGACGAATGGCATACTGCATCACAGGTTCTGTCGGGTTGAGCGTCTGGATAAATACGCGCCCCCCGCTACCTGCGCGACCCGCACGTCCCGCCGTCTGGCTCAACAGCTGATACAAGCGTTCCGTCGAGCGGAAATCAGGAATGCCAAGCCCCGAATCGGCACCGACAATTCCCACAAGCTTCACGCCCGGGAAATCATGGCCTTTCGCGACCATCTGCGTTCCAAGCAAAATGTTGTATTCTCGATTCCGGAACGATGTCAAGATTTTTTCGACAGCGCCCACGTTCTGCGTTGTATCGCGATCCATGCGGATTACATTCGCATCGGCAACCCATTCATGAATTTCTTCTTCAAGCTTTTCAATTGCGCCACCAACAAATTCATACGTTTCGGCACCGCATGTTGGGCACGGCGTATCCACCGGATAAAGCGCAGCACAGTAATGGCACATTAGCGCATTGTACTGTTTATGATAAACTAGTGGAATATGGCAATGTTTGCAGTAAAGCGTTTCGCCACATTCAGTACAAACTCTAATCTTAGAGTAACCACGACGATTCATAAGGATAATCGCCTGGTCGCCACCCGCAATGCAATCCGAAAGAGCTTCGCGCAATGCAGGAGACATGAGCATGCCTTTTTGCTGACGCACCTTGCCCATATCAATCACTTTCACTTCGGGGAGCGGAGCAGCAGTCGCACGGTTCTTTAGTGTCAACAGCTTGAGGTTCCCCGCCTTTGCATTGCGGAACGTTTCAAGGCAAGGCGTTGCAGAACCAAGCACCACAAGTGCCCCATACTTTTGCGCCAAGTGGAAAGCCAAGTCACGCGTATGGTAACGCGGAGCCGGATCCTGCTGCTTAAACGAAGAATCATGCTCTTCGTCCAAAATAACAACATCAAAATCAAACGGCGAAAGAATGGCGCTGCGCGTCCCGAGCACCACTTTTGCAGAGCCATCGAGCACAGCCAAATAACCCGCACGCTTTTGCGGAGCCGAGAGAGCAGAATGCAGCACTACAACAGGTACTTTCAAATAATCTTCAAATCGCGAAGCCGTCTGCGGAGTAAGCCCAATTTCTGGTACGAGAATGAGCACGCGTTTTTTACGCTTAAGCGCTTCGCGCACCAATTCCTGATAAACTCTCGTTTTGCCACTGCCGGTCACACCATGCAGGAGCGTTCCACGAAAACCGTCCTTATCTAGATCTTCAACAAGACTGGCAAGCGCAGTCTCTTGTTCGCCTGTCAAGGGGGGCAGGTCCGAACAGACCTCCATTTCGGGTCCATTTGATGGAGCCTCGCCCCGAGGTTCAGATTTTTCAGCCAGCAAGGCATCGAGGAACTTATCAAAATCGGCAGGCCAAAAGACGTTCAAGGTGCGCATGGGCGAACTTATATAATACTTAGACACCCACTCTAGCGATTCCATATAACGTTCAGAAAACACATACCCCGACTCATGCGGGCACGCATACCGGACATCGAACGACGGTTTATCGCTATGGACACGGCTCACCAAGGCAAGCGTTGGCTTACGGCGAGCAAGTTGTACCCAGACAACACTTCCCCGCTGAATGTCCGCTCCTTCCGGCACCCCGTAAGTAAAAACCGATGGAGACAACGGGATGTAAACCTCGCAAAAACGCGACAGAAGCGCCGAATTACAGCGTTCCTTAACCATCTCCGGAGCAGACGTTTTGGGAATTCTTTTTGCCACGCGGCAAAGATAGTATTGTTACAAGCTTAAATGGGCATAAATTCGCACTGTTTTTCCTGACTATAATATTTTTTTAGTTAGATTATGCTATACGGAGCTGAGGAAGCCCCGCCTACCTATTGGAGATATTATGAGCATTTTTGACGCATTTAAACCGAAATGGCAAAATTCCAACCCCGCAAAGCGCATCGAAGCAATTGCAGACTTGGATGAACTCACTAGTCAAGATATTGTCGAACGAGTGGCCCTTTCTGATGATAATGTCGAAGTGCGAATGGCTGCAGTTAAGAAACTTGCAATTATTAAGACACTTCAGGATATTTCGACAAAAGACAGCGATGCCGGCGTACGCCGTTTGGCAGAATCGAGAGCTTTCGAAGAAATCGTCAAAAAGCTGAAAAACTTTAAAGAATCCGCTCTGAATAGCGAAGTCCTCGGTTACATCGAAGCCATCAAGGACACGCGCTATACCGAAGATGTCCTCAAGGCAACAGACAACGTAACTTTGAAGAGAGAACTTGTCAAGCAGTGCAGCAAGCAGTCCTTGCTCGCCCAGATCGCTACCCGCGATTCCAGCGAAGAAATCGCACTGCAAGCCGCAGACCGCGTAACGTCTGAATCATTGCAGGCCGACCTCATCAAGAGCTCCAAGCACACGTCCGTCCGTAAGAAGATTTCGGACAAAGTTCGTGCAAAGAAGGAAGCCGAAGACAATGGCAGAAAGGCAGCCGAACTCTTGCAGAGCAAGCGCGAAGCCCTCATCAAGCAGGCTCACTTCCTCGCCGCCCAGAAGGACGCTTTTGCCACCAAGCCACAGTTCGACGATTTGATGAACGAAGCAAATGCTCTCGGCATGGGCGAATCTGCTGCAACGCTCAATGAAATTTACGAAAGCTTCAACAAGTTCTACGACGAAGCGAATGCCGCAAAGAAGGCTGCAGAAAATGCCGAAGCCGAAAAGCAGGCAAAGATTGCACGCCTCACGGAATCGCTCACGGAACTCGAAGGATTGCTCGAAGCAGGCACGACCGAAGAAAACGCAGACCGCGTGAATACAATCATCCAGGAATGGAACGAAGGCAAGTCCGTCATGGATGCTGCCTTGATCAAGCGCTTCAACAACGCCTATTTCAAGTCTCAAGAAGCAAAGAAGATTGAAATTCCGACCGCAGAATCTGAAAACGCAAGCGAAGAAGAAATTGCCATCCGCAAGAGCCTTCTCGAACGTCTCCAGGCACTTTCTGAAACGGAAATCGATGAAAACACGGGCAAGCACTTGCATGCCATCGTTCGCGAATGGGAAAAGCTCGCACTCCTCGAAGGCGACGATCCGATTCTCCAGGCTTATAACGCACTCCGCACCAAGCTGAGCGAACTCATCAGCGCATTCAACGAAAAGACCCAGAAGGTCATCGAAGAAAATTCCAAGAAGCTCCGCGGCCTCATCGAACGCATCCAGAACATCGATGAAAACCAGGAATTCCGCGAAATCCACAAAATTCTCCGCGACACTTATCAGGAATGGAAGGAAATCGTTGGCGAACAGAAGTTCAAATACCACGATCTCTGGCAGGAATACAAGATTGCCACCTCCCGTTTCCAGGAAATGCAGCAGTGGGAAAACTGGCACAACGAAAAGGACCGTGACACCATCATCGAAGAAATGGACGCGCTCTCCAAGGAAACTCCGAGCCAGGCTGTGCTTGCCAAGTTCCGCGAACTCTGCGGCAAATGGCGTGAAATCGGCCCGATTTCTGCAGCCAAGTTCCAAGACTACCGCGACCGCTTCCAGGCTCTCGTAGACAAGGTCAAGGAAAACTGCGCTCCGTTCATCGAAGAACAGAACGCCGAACGCCAAAAGAACCTCGTCGACAAGGAAGCCCTCTGCCAGAAGGTCGAAGACCTCGTTGCTAACGCTGAAATTTTCTGGAAGGACAAGTTCAAGGCCGTGCAGGAAATCCAGGAAAACTGGAAGAACATTGGCATGGTCCCGAAGGAAGCTTTTGCAGCCCTCAACAAGCGCTTCAAGGACGCTGTAAACGCCTTCTATGCCCAGCACAAAGAAAATGTGAAGCACGAAGACGAAAGCCGCGAAGCTAACTACGAAAAGAAGGTTGCTCTCTGCATGGAAGCCGAAGCCATCAAGGATTCGACAGACTGGAACGCCACCTCCACCAAGCTCAAGCAGTTGCAGGACGCATGGAAGGCAACAGGCCCAGTGCCGAAGAGCAAGTCCGACGAAATTTGGACACGCTTCCGCACCGCTTGCGATTCCTTCTTTGAAAAGAAGCGCAGCCACTTTGAAGAAATGGACGCCGCCAAGCAGAAGAACCTCGAACAGAAGCAGGCCCTCTGCGAAAAGCTCGAAGCTCTCGACATCGCCAACATCACTCCAGAAGTCATCGAAGCTTACAAGGCCATCGATGCTGAATGGAAGACGATTGGCATGGTCCCGAAGGACGCTGTAGAATCCATCAACGAACGCTTCATCGCAATCGTCAATAAGATTGTCGCCAAGATGGCTGAATCTGACCCGGAACTCCAGGCCAAGATTGCAGACATCAAGAAGAAGAAGCAGGAAATGATCGAAAAGGTCCGCCAGTTTGCCGAAAGCGCAGGCTCCAACCAGCTCGCCGATGCCGTTCGCGACATTCAGAAGGAATGGGTCACGCTCGGTTCTTGCGGTAACGACGACGATGAACTCCGCAAGGCATTCCGCGATGTCTGCGATGACTTCTTCACCCGCCGCCGCGACCAGCTCGACATTCAGGAACAGGCTCGTCAGAACAACCTCCAGAAGAAGATTCTCCTCTGCGAACAGGCCGAAGACTTGCTCACCGACTTGAACGATCAGACGGTCGTTGCCTCGATGAACAAGGTCAAGCATTTCCGCCGCTTGTGGAAGGAAGTCGGTGCCGTTCCTCGTGAACACTCCGAAAAGATCTGGAAGCGCTTCAATTCTGCTTGCGACCAGGTGTTCGCCTTCGGCCGCAAGGACGAAAAGAAGGAAGAAGCTCCGGCAGCAACAACTGAAGCTTAAGCGAAAAACATATAAGCAAAAAAGAGGATGGCAGAAAAGCCATCCTTTTTCTATTTTTGGGTCATGAAATTTCCGCCATGGACAAGTGTAAGCGAAGCAGCCCGCCTCCTCAAGGAAGGCGAAGTCGTCGCCATCCCGACAGAAACGGTTTACGGCCTCGCCGGTAACGCATTCGAGCCCAAAGCTCTCGCCAAGATTTTCGCAGCCAAAGAACGCCCGACGTTCGACCCGCTGATTGTCCATATCGCAGACATTGCACAGCTCACCGACATCGCTAAGGACATCCCTGATAGCGCCTACAAGCTCGCTGAAGCCTATTGGCCGGGCCCGATGACCATCATCCTCCCCAAGAAGGACTGCATCCCCGACCTTTGCACAAGCGCCCTCCCCTCCGTGGCGGTGCGCTTCCCAAGCCATCCGATTGCGCAGGCAATCATCAAGGAATCAGGACTCCCGCTCGCCGCTCCGAGCGCAAACCTCTTTAAGCACGTGAGCCCCACGACCGCTGAACACGTTGCCGCCCAGCTCGCCGACCGCATCGCAGGCATTGTCGATGGCGGCCCCTGCTCCGTTGGCGTCGAAAGTTCCATCATCTCGCTCGTCGGTGAACCGACCGTCATGCGCCCAGGCGCCATCACGCCTGAAATGTTCAAAGCCATTCTCGGTGAAGTGAAAATCAAGGAATCTACATCCAAGCCGGGCCAGCCGATGCTCGCCCCCGGCCAATGCGACACGCATTACCGCCCGCAAGTTCCGCTTTACTACGGCGAAGTCCCAGCCGGCTACACGCTCCCAGAGCATACCGTGCGCATCGCATTCGGCACTCAAACAGGTCCAATTCCTGCTACAGTAAACTTGTCAGCTACAGGCGACATGGTCGAAGCAACTTCTAAGCTTTACGCATTCATGCACGACCTTGACAAATCCGAATACGACCTGATTCTCGTAG
>Ga0265301_10002987_pt1 | contig 18523 bp, 31 predicted proteins | sample AusTroGonzalo_MG_2_FD_193488 | JGI IMG/M metagenome (GOLD analysis project Ga0265301, IMG submission 193488) | Bovine rumen microbial communities from tropical cattle in Woodstock, Queensland, Australia - Gonzalo_04 | ecosystem: Host-associated > Mammals > Digestive system > Stomach > Rumen ... | reverse complement strand
GTCTTAAGGATGTTGTTACTAATTGCAAAAAAAGACTTATCGGATCTCAGGGAGGCTTTGGATATAGCTCTCTTGTTGATACTTATGATATTTCAATAATGGACAGTATGATCTTGGCTTTTTGGTTGTGCGCCACAACCAAAGAAGAAAGACCTAAACAATCTATCAGCTATTAAAAAGGACTTTAAATAGTCCTTTTTTAATACAAAAAAATCACGTTACTCAACGGTAAAAGAGGAGGATTTCACACAATGAGCGATTTCAAAATAATTGAGACACAGGAAGATTTTGACAAAGCAATTCAGTCAAGGCTCAAACAAAAGGACAGAGAGCTTGCTGATAAATACAAGGATTATTTATCTCCTGATGATGTGACGGCGCTGAAAGCCGACTATGATAAGCAGCTTGAGGATGCAAATAAGCTTGTTGAGGAAGCAAATAAAAAACTCTCGACTTTTGATGAAACTGTCTCAAATCTCACGCAGAGAGCAGAAACTGCTGAGAACAAGCTCTTGAAGAACAAAGTGGCATATGAGAATAAGCTTCCAATTGAGCTCTCAGATAGACTCATAGGCAGTACGGAAGAGGAGCTTAAGGCTGATGCTGAAAAGTTATCCGGCATATTAAAGCCGCAAGGACATGGAGCTCCGCCACTCTACACAGGAACACAGGCGGCCAAGTCTGGCAATTCATATGATGCTGGAATGGCTGAGGTATTAGCAAGCATCAATGCGCAATTTGCAAATCAATAAAGGAGGATATTATGGGCGATATTTTAACAAGAGGCAATCTTTTGCCACCAGTAGTCACAAACGAACTTTTTTCAAAAGTAAAAGGAAAATCATCTCTTGCAGTTCTCTCTGGAGCTGAGCCTATCCCTTTTAATGGCGAGACAGTTTTCACTTTCTCACTTGATAAAGAGGTTGACCTTGTAGGCGAGAACGCAGCCAAGTCAAACGGCGGCGGAACTGTTGCATCAATCCAGATGATTCCTGTTAAGGTTGAGTATGGAATGAGAGTCTCAGATGAATTCAGATATGGAGCTGATGAAATCAGACTTCAGTATCTGACTGCATTTGCTGACGGATTCGCAAAGAAAGTTGCAAGAGGAATCGATATCATGGCCTTCCATGGACTTAATCCAAGAACAGGCCTTACTGCTTCTGTTCTTAGCAATAAAAACTTCGATGATCTTGTAACTAATACAGTAGTATTCAATAGCTCAACTCCTGATGCCAACATCACAGATGCAATCGCTCTTATTGAAGCGGCTGAGTATGATGTGACAGGACTTGCAATGGCTCCGGCAATGAAGAACGCTCTTGCTCAGCTCAAGAAAGGTTCGACATCTAATGAACCCATGTTCCCTGAGCTTGGATGGGGCGCAGCTGTCGGAAATATCAATGGACTTCCTGTTGATACTAACAGCACAGTTTCCTTCGCATCAGGCGCAGACAGAGCTATTGTCGGAAATTTCGCTGATATGTTTAAATGGGGCTTCTCAAAGCAGATTCCTCTTGAGGTCATTGAATTTGGTAATCCTGACAACTCAGATCTTGGAGATCTTAAGGGACATAACCAGATCTATCTCAGAGGAGAAGCATATGTCGGATGGGGAATTATTGATCCCGCTGCATTTGCTATCGTAAAGACAAACGCATCTGCTTGATAAGTAAGGAGGGCGCTTTGATATACAGAAATGTAAAGACTGGCGCTGAGATTATCGTTAATTCAAAAATCATCTCACCGAACTTTGTTCTTGTTGAAGATGAGAAAAAGGCAAAGGAGGCTCCAAAAAAGGAGCCTCCAAAACAGGAGCCGATAAAAGAGGAGATTCCTGTTGAACAGCCAAAAAGACAGACTCAGCGCAGAAGAAGGGAAAGATATGAATAAGCCATTTGCAACAGTTGAAGATATCCAGAGATTATATAGGCCGCTCTCGGCAGCAGAACAAGAAAGAGCTGATGCACTTCTCCCACTTGTTTCAGATGAGATCAGAGTGCTCGGAAGAAATTACGGAAAAGACATTGATGCCCGGATCAAGATTGATTCAGCTTATGAGAGCGTTGTGAAAATCGTGACTTGTGATGTTACCTTCAGGATCCTTAGACAGAATACTGAAGGAGATGCAATGAGTCAGGAATCACAGTCTGCTCTTGGATATTCGTGGTCAGGAACCTTTGCTGTTGCCGGCGGCGGTATAGCAAATTCGATACTCAACAATGATCTTAAGAAGCTTGGATTATTGAAGCAGAAGATGGGAAGTGAATTCATATGGCAAGGATATCAGGAATCAGTGTAATTCTATATGATGAAGTCCAGATCGGAGAGGATAATTTTGGCGATCCTATATTTGAGGAGGTTCCTGTTGAGGTTGAGAATGTTCTTGTCGGTGAGCCGACATCTGATGATATAGTCTCATCAACTCAGCTTTTTGGGAAAACGATTCAATATATGCTAGGAATCCCAAAAGGAGACACACACGATTGGACAAATAAAAAAGTCTCATGGACTGATTCCTATGGTGTTACTCACACAGTCCAGACTTTTGGATTCCCCATCACAGGGATTGAAGCAAACATCCCGCATCAGCTTCCTTGGCACATGAAAGTCAGGTGTGAGAAATATGGCTAAAGTGAAATTTCAATTAAATAGAAGCGGAGTCAGAGAGCTTCTTAAATCTTCTGAGATGCAAAGCATATGTCTTAATTATGCGAACAGCGCTCTTGGAAGACTCGGCCCCGGATATGAAGTCAGTTCTCACTCAGGACGTAACAGAGTCAATGCTGAGGTCAGAGCTGAGACTTTTGCAGCAAGAAGAGACAATCTCAAGAATAATTCAATTCTTAAGGCGGTTAAAGGATGATCATTGAAGAGTATGTAAGAAATTTTTTAAATGAAAGAATGAGCGCTCCTGTTCTTTTACAGATTCCGAAGAAGGATATTCCTTCAAGCTTTTATCTGATTGAGAAGACAGGAGGCTCAATGACAAATCACATCAAGAGATCCACTCTTACGATCCAGAGCTATGGTGAGAGTTTATATGATGCTTCAGTTCTCAATGAAAAGCTTAAATTCGCAATGGAATATCATGCAATTGAGCTCTCAGAGATTGTGAGCATCGAGCTTGATGGTGATTACAATTTTACTGATACTACATCAAAAAAATATAGATATCAGGCTGTTTTTGACATAGTTCATTATTAAGGAGGTCAAAATGAGCAATGCAAGCAATGTAAGTGCTGGAAAGCCTAAGATTACTGGAGCAATTAATGTGGCTCCTAAGGGAACACCTCTTCCCACATCACCAACTGAAGAGCTTGATTCTGCTTTTAAAAATCTTGGTTATTGTTCAGATGCTGGGCTGACAAACAGCACGAATCTTGAGACTAACAACATCAAGGCATGGGGCGGAGATACAGTTCTTGTCATCCAGAGCTCAAAGGAAGATACATTCAACTTTGAGCTAATAGAGATCAAAAATGTCGATGTTCTTAAGTTTGTTTACGGAATGGCTAACGTTTCCGGAGATCTTGAGACCGGAATCGTTATTACTGCGAACAATAAGGATGTCGATCAGGTCTCAATCGTAATCGATATGATTCTGTCAGGTAATACGTTAAAGAGGATTGTTATTCCGACAGCATCGCTGTCGGAGATCGGAGATCTCACATATAGCGATGAGGATGCTGTTGGCTATGATACGACAGTTAATTGTATTCCTGATTCTGAAGGCAACACTCACTATGAGTACATGATCGCAGCCGCAGCACCATCGGCTTAAAATGGAGGTTTAAATGGAAATACATACAATGAGCGGATTCGTATGTAATGTTAATGAGAAAAAAGCAAAAGATTGGCGCTTTATTAAAGCAATGGCGGACTGGGATTCCGGAGATGAGTCAAGAGCTCTTAAGGGTGTCACGGCTGCGCTTCCTCTTTTGCTTGGAAAAGAAGGAGAACAAAAGCTCTTGGAGCATGTGTCCGATGAAGATGGGATTGCAGACATAGAGCTTATGATGTCAGAGTTTAAAGAAATCGTTGTTCTTATGGGTGAAGAAACAAAAAAATCTCAGACCTCTCAAGCCTGATGGCACTTGATGAGGATGCACTTATCTGCGATTTTGCTGAATACTATCATATTTATAATATCTATGAATTTCCGCCGGAGTATATCGCAACTTTAGCGAAAGGCCTTCGGGATAATTCAAGAATAAAGCTTAAATTGTATGGGCTAAGAGTGGACATTGAAATGCTGCTCTTAGCTCATATTGTTGATAATACGGCCATCAATATTTATGCGAAAACAAAGGATGCTAAAAAAGGCATAAACAAGCCGCCTTCTTTTGTTGAGCTGTTATCAAAAAAGAAAGAAACAAAGGAAAAAGCAAGGGAATTTAATTCCGGAGCTGATTTTGATAAAGAATGGAGGCGCTTAAATGGCAACGGAATTAGGTAAAGCTTTTGTTCAAATAGTCCCATCAGCCAAAGGAATTAGCGGCGCAATTTCAAAAGAGCTCGGAGGTGAAGCCGGAAGCGCCGGACAATCTGCCGGACTTAAAATTATAGGAGCGATCAAGGGAGCAATTGCCGCCGCCGGAATCGGCACAGCATTAAAATCAGCTCTTGAAGCCGGAGGAAATCTTCAGCAGTCTTTTGGTGGTCTTGATACTCTCTATGAGGATGCAGCTGGGGCTGCAAAGAAATATGCTGTTGAAGCCGCTGCTGCTGGAATATCAGCCAACAGTTATGCGGAGCAAGCAGTCTCTTTCGGTGCAGCTCTTAAGAGTGCTTTTGGTGGAGATACCGCAAAGGCAGCAGAAGCAGCCAACACAGCCATCATGGACATGGCCGATAATGCCGCTAAGATGGGAACACCTATTGAGAACATTCAGACAGCTTATCAGGGTTTTGCAAAAGGCCAGTATCAGCTTCTTGATAATCTTAAGCTCGGATATGGAGGCACAAAAACTGAGATGCAAAGGCTCCTTGCTGATGCATCAAAGCTTTCCGGAGTTGAATATAATATTGATAACCTTGGAGACGTATACGATGCTATTCATGTGATTCAGCAAGATTTAGGACTTACCGGAGTTGCGGCTCAGGAAGCATCAACTACTTTCACAGGATCCTTTGGAGCTATGAAAGCGGCAGCAGAGAACCTGATGGCAAATCTTGCGCTTGGACAGGATTTAGGACCATCTCTTGAAACGCTCGGACAGACTGTCCAAACATTTGCATTTAATAATCTTTTTCCAATGATCACGAATATTCTTTCGCAGATTCCGAATCTTGTGGGTGGAGCGGTTGATATGATTGCAAGTTCAGCTCCTGCCTTTTTTGATTCAGCGATTAAGATGGCAACAAGTCTCGGAGAGGGATTATTAACTTTTGACTGGATGGGAGCCGCTATTCAGTTAATTGATGCTCTAAGTGGTTCGATAGATTCTGCAACAGGCTCAATCTTTGCCGGAGATACGACTGTTATTGATACTTTTTTGAGCAATCTTACAAATGGATTTCCGCAACTTTTAAGTAAGGGAGTTGAGCTCTTACTTAAGATAGTGGAAGGACTTTTAAAGAGTTTGCCTTCTATCGTGACAACTGCTGGAACAATTGTCACTAAGATGACAACAACGATTTTAAGTCTCCTTCCTTCGGTTCTTTCTTCTGGTACAAAATTAGTTTTAAGCCTAGTTGATGGAATTATAAGGAATTTGCCTTCAATAATTCAGTCTGTTGTCAAAATAGTCACGACTTTTGTGGCAACCATAGGCCAGAATCTTCCGACTATACTCGCTCAAGGAATCACCATTGTCGGAAAGCTGGTGTCTGGACTTATTCAGGCAATTCCGCAGATTATAGCTGCAATTCCTCAGCTGATAAGCGCAATTGTGAATGGATTTGGCAATTATGATTGGCCTTCAATTGGAAAGAACTTGATCAAGGGAATCGCTGAAGGATTAAAAAATGCAGCGGGTATGATTGCAGATGCGGCAAGGGATGCCGCAAAGAAAGCTTTTGAAGCAGCAAAGGATTTTCTTGGAATTGATTCTCCGGCTAAAAAGGGAATATATATCGGTAACATGTACGATGCCGGAATCGCTGAAGGTATCGTAAAAAATAAGTCGCTTGTCAATGATGCAATCTCCGATCTTAATAAAGATTCTTTCTCAGGAATCAATGCTTCAGCAAAGTATGATTTTAGCGCTCCTTCTGAAGATACTGATAAGCTGGATGAGCTTTTGACTCTCCTTAGAGCTTATCTTCCTGAGATTGCGGAAAAAGAAGGAGTTAATATCAACCAGCTTTTTAATGGAATAAATAGACAGTTAGGATGGGGAGTACAATGAGGACCTTCAGATTATATGATAATGATGGAAATCGGTACAATTTAACATCGAAAGATTATCTCTTTTTCTATGCGGTTGATGGACTTGGCTTTAAACAAAACGCGGAATTTCAGAGAATAGTTGACAGATATGCTCTTCTGGATAGCCATATTGCACAGGGAAAAGTTTCCGGAACAATTAAGTTCTGGCAGCCAGAAGCAGAGCTTCAATATTTCAATTTTGCTCAGTTTTGCCAGAATCAGCCTATTATCATGGATTATAACAATAACTATGGAACTTATTCAAGAAAAGGAATCATCACGGAAATCAAGCGTGGTGATGGTGATGGAAATGAACTTCAGATTGAGATCGAGTTCACAGCACTGACTCCTTGGTATAAAGAAGTTGTTGAATATAATCCGGGAACTGAGTCAGGAGGAAAAGTTTATAACTATTCTTATGATTATCAGTATTTAAAAGGCGGAAAAAATACCATCACGATAGAATCTGATTCTTATCAGAGCTCTCCTGTTAAGCTTGTTATTATCGGGCCGGCTATTAATCCGGCTTGGAGACATTATCTTAATGATGAGCTTGTAACAACCGGAAAAGTAAATGGAATTATTGGCACTGATAACAGACTTATTATTGATACAACAACAATTCCATATAAGATTATACAAATTGATGCGCTTGGACAGCTTGTCTCTGATATGTATCAGCAATCAGATTTTTCAACTTATCGATTTGTAAGATTCGGACATGGCCGAAATACAGTCACATTCACGGCTGATGAGAGCAATGTCTTAAATGTCGGAGTGGAGGCCCAGATCGAATATGCAACCATTTAATGTTGAGATATTTGATCCTTATTTCGTTCTTATCCAGCATTACAATTCCGGCTCAATCGGATATGATTTCGATTATCTTTCACCGGGAGAAAATAGCGTATTGATTGCTTTTGATGAGAATGTCAATAAGGGCGATTATATAAGAATATTTAATGATACAGATGAATTTTTTGGTTACATAACAGCCATTCAGGTCAATGAAGCGGTTCAGGGATTTTCAGAAATAAGATTTAAGCCTTTTATCACGCTATTCGATGCACCGATTCTTTTTGATACGACTCTTCAAGGCTCACCTATTAGCTTGGAGCAAGCAATGGCTGATATAATCACAGCTTACTGGATAAGCAACAGCGACTTGGCTGAGAATATATTTGGCCTTCAAGTCGAGATCATTTCAGCGACATTCGGCTGGGGATTCCATATCACATCCGATCAGCAAGGATTGTCAAAAGCAATTATTAATTTCATGAGCTCAATAATTAAGAGAGCGCTCACGAAGTATCAAGTTGGATTATTTGCAGAGCCTGATTTTCAAGCAAAAACGATCACTGTTAAGGTCGGAGTTATGGATTATTCAACTTTTTACATTGAAGCAGATCTTCCGAATGTAGTTGAAAAGTCAATCGTATTAAATGAGACAACTCAGGATATCAATAAGCTTGTGATATATGATCAGACTGATCTTGTTACTAACATCATTTATTACAAGCATCCAGATGGCTCTTATGATACTAGCAACACGAATAGAATTATTCCGGTAATTTACGGAATGACAAGCGTTGCGGCTGTTGAAGGCGGAACTTTTGCAAGCGCTGCAAAAGAAGCTGCTGATAAGCAATTTGATACGGATTCAATCAATAACCTTATTGAGCTTACAGTCCAGAATGATGATGAGCTTGTTTCACCGAAAAAGATTGCAATCGGCCAGATGGTCAATATTATCACGAATGGAACATCTTACGGCTCGATTCTCACAGGAATCGAGAGGGGTTCAACAACAAAGCTTATATTCGGCAATATAAGGCTTGATCTCACAAAGATTTTAAAAGGAGGAGGCATTTAATGGGTATCAATTTAGTCACCTTTTACAATTCAACAGTAACACCTCAGGATGATGCTCTTGTTTATGAGAACGCACTCCCCGGAAGCGGTATGATCTACGGCGGCAATGTTACGATCAAAAATGCAAATACATTGCATGTGACAGCCGGACATGGAGCTTTGTGCGGAAGAAAATTCACGATTGAGGAGACGGATGTTCCTGTTCAGCTTACTTCTTCAGGAACTTTAAACGGCCGCTTATATATTCATATGGATCTCTCAAATGTTGATGAGCCTATTACTTTGGAAGTTGAGAGAGCTTCAACTTTGACTCCGCCTGTTCAGCAGTCAAATGTCAACATTACGGATGGAATTTATGAGATAGATCTTGCGACTTTTCAGATAAGCACATCAACAATATCAAATCTTGTTTACGTGGCTCCATTTATTCATTATGAATTTTTAAAGGAGGTGATAATTGCTCCGGTAGAAAAGACAAACGTTGCAAGCCAGAATTATGTTGTCGGAAGGCATCTGATGCTTAATAACATTCTTTATAAAGTAACAGCAGCCATCACAGCCGGACAAACAATTGCTGTTGGAACAAATGTTGCGATAAGTGATGATGTTGAGAAGCAGATCGAGACGAATCTAAGCAGTATCAATGCGAATCTAAACAGTATTAACACAATTAACGGTAATAAATTGAATCAGACTGTCATTGCGACAAGACAGGCAAATCTCACGGCTTCAAAGGCTTATGTTGTTGGCGAACAATTTATTTATAACAACACTTTATATGTTGTTACGGCGGCTATTTCAAAAAATGCTGCAATAACTATTGGAGGAAATTGCAAGGCTGCGGATAATATTACTACGCAAATTAGCAATTTCAAAACTAAAATCGGCAACCTTACGGCATTTTCGTTTATAGGTGCGTGTAATGCTAATGGTTATATCGCAATCCCTGCTAGTGAAAACGGTTGCTCTATTATTTATTCCGCTGTCACAAATACAGCAAATACCATTCCTTCACTGCTTTATAACCAATATGGCATTTGGTATGTAAGATTTGTTAAAAGTGATGGCACACCTTGGACGAGTGGAAACTTTGCTGTATATGTATTAGGGGCTTAACGGTTTATATAGCTGATATACCAAAAGTAGGTATAAACAGTAACGCTGGTGCTACGTGCAACTAGCTGAAATATCTTAGCTAGTAAAATACGTACAAGCCAATAACATAGAGTCATATCCTGTTGTACTTATTCCATAACCCACTTTAACATATCCGTCCTGCCTTACCTCGAAAGTAACTGCTTTACGCTGGTTAGGGTCTCCCGACTTATATAAGAAGCCTAAATAATAACCGATTGTAAAATATGGGCGGAAACCACTTGGTATATTGCATATGGAATAAGCATTTGGAATCATGTCTTGTCCATTTGGTCTTGTACACGCAAACTGAACGCAAACAGTTTTCCCAGATTTTTGAATTACGTTTACTGAGATATTGAATCCCCATCCAGAATCAGTTGCTTGAGCTGACGCTATATCAAGGTCTATTTTGCTATTTTGCGAACTAAGGGAAATACACCAAAACACGAAATGAAGTAAACTTTTCTGCTTTTGAGAGTTTACTTCATTTTTATTTTCTACAAGAAACTAAAAAACAAACTCAAATCTAAAAGGAGGAAATTAAAATGCCTGAATACGATGGAAAATATTTATTTGTTTCAAATGTAAGAACAGGAAATCAGCTTGCTTCAGAAATGCTTGGATATGACACTTTGAGAGCAGCTGAGATCAAATTTCACGATGAAGTCTCTTATGGCCTGAAGCTTGATTCGATAACACTTGCTCACTATATGGTCATCAACGAATATGGTGTTGTTATCGAAAATCTTGAGAGAACAATCGACAATCAGCCGCCTGTTGAGCCGGTGATTTAAGGAGGACAAACATGGCATATGCTTCAATATTTATTGCCGGAATTTCTTGCCTTGTTTCAGTCATTGCGCTATTAAGAAATTCAAAAGCTGACATGAAAAAAGATGCCGGGCAGATGACCGAGATCATGGTCAAACTCAATGTTATTGATGAAAATGTCAAGGAAGTCAAATCTGATATTAAAGATAATAGAGCTGATGTTGATAGGATAAAAGAGAGGCTTATCATTGTCGAAGAATCAACAAAATCAGCTCATAAGAGGATTGATGGGCTTTGTCCTGAAGAGAAAAAGGAGGCTTAATGAAATATAAGTTAATGAGCAGAAAGTTTTGGATTTGCGCAGCCGCTTTTTTATCCAGCATAGCAACAAGCATCTCCGGAATAGCATCCGATAACAAGGTGGTCATCGTCACAGGTTCAGTCTGTGGAATTCTATCAGCCGCAATCTATGCTTTTGCTGAGGCTTGGGTTGATGCAAAGGGAGTCGATATTGATGACTCAGATCTTGATGATATCTATGACGTTCCTTATGGATATGATGAAGATGATGATGATTAATAATTGATATCACTTGCTATTTAAAGGAGCATGATCATGAGTGAAGCCTTCGGAATTGATGTGAGCCATTATCAAAAGGATATTGATTGGAAGATGGTGGCTTCTTCAGGTAAAAAATTTGCAATCCTTAAATGTATGTATGAGGCCCAGAGCCATCGGATTGATGAGTGCTTTGAAAATAATTATAGAAAATGCGGGATTTACGGCTTATCAAGAGGAGTCTATATCTTCATAGGAAGATCATCAATCAATAATCCTGAAGCTGATGCAAAGGCTCTTCTTGGCCATCTCTCCGACAGATCTCTTGAATATGGAATATGGCTTGATTATGAATCCGAGCATCTTCGAAAAGTCGGAAAAGATAAGCTCCTTAAGCTTACAGAAATCTATTCGAAAGCTTTTCGCTCTGCCGGATATCATGTTGGAATATACTGCAACAAAGATTGGTTCGATCATGTGATTCCGGATCGCCTGAAGACAGATTTCGACTTTTGGATTGCCAGATATAAGAAAAATGATGATGGCATATATAATCCGGAATCATCTCTTAAGCCTTCGATGAAAAATGCTGTTGCATGGCAGTATTCTTCAAAAGGAACAGTTCCGGGAATAAGTGGAGCGGTTGATCTTGATGTTGATCTTGATGGAGTTGTTGATCTCATTGGACAGGCTCCTTATAAGAAGACAAATGAGGAGATCGCTCAGGAAGTTCTTGAGGGAAAGTGGGGGACAAAGGAATCAGTTCCGTCAAGAAAAAACATGCTGACAAGAGCCGGCTATGATTATGCAGCTATTCAAAAAATAGTGAATGATATGATTAAAAAGATGTATAATTAATATGATAGTTTTTTGTTTGGCATAATTATATTCCCCGAAAAGGATTCCCTGAGAGAATAAGCACTCTTCTGGGAATCCTTTTTATATTATAGACGAAAGAAAAATTAAATAATGGAATATCGAAAGATACTAATTAATTCAGGACTATCTGTCTTTGAAATGAGCGATCTTATTGATTCATGGGTTTTCTCAGAAAGAGACAGATTTCTCCTGAAGAGGATTCTTCTTGACAGTATAAGCTATGAAAAAGTGAGCGAAGAAATCGGCTTATCTGTCAGGCAGACAAAAAGAGCTGCCATAAAAGGAATGAAGATCCTGATAGATCATATCGAGACGTAAAAAATAACACTAAAATGGCATTAAAGAGACACTCAGATATCCTTGTCTGGGTGTCTCTTTTTCTTTAAGCTGATATATGGAACTCAGTAGTTTTGCCGATTGAGAGGGTGTTATGTGGATAAAATATAATGCAAATCCTGTTGCCAACAGAGTCGAAGATTGCATCATCAGAGCTGTTGCTGTTGCTCTTGATATATCGTGGGATGATGCTTTTGACCTTGTTGCTGAAAATGCCAAGCAGATGGGAAATGTCATGCATTCAAATGTGGTTTATGGCTCAGTTCTTCGCCAGCATGGATTTAACAGATATATCATTCCGAATAGCTGTCCGGATTGCTATACAGTGAAAGATTTTTGCAGAGATCATCCAAAAGGAGTCTATGTCCTTGGAGCTGATTCTCATGTGGTGGCTTCAATAGATGGCGATTATATTGACACTTTTGACTCGGGCGAAGAGCCAATATTCTATTACTGGAAGGAGATGAACGATGGCATTTAACAATGGTTTTCCTGTCGGATATAATCAGATGTTTCCTCAATATCCGACATATAATCCGCAATCACAGATGCAAATGCAGATGCAGCAACAGCAAGCTCAGCAGTCAAATCTGACTTGGGTTCAGGGAGAAGCCGGAGCCAAGAGCTATCTTGTGGCGGCAAATACGACTGTTCCGCTTTGGGATTCCGAAGCGCAAGTTATTTATTTAAAATCAGCCGATGCTTCAGGAATGCCCTCAATGAAGATCCTTGACTATACCATAAGGGACAGCTCAAATCTTCCTCCGAAGATTCCGGGAGATTCTCCGGAATTTGCGACAAAAGATGAGGTTGAAACAATCAAGGATAATCTTAAGAAAGACATTGACATGATAAAGGAGAGTCTTGGCTTATGAATGAGCTTTTTAATCAGTTTGGTCCAAAGAATCCATATCAGAACATGATGAAACAATTTGAGGACTTTAAGAAGAATTTCAAAGGAGATCCTCAGCAGAAGATTCAACAGATGCTTAATTCCGGACAGATTACGCAACAGCAATATAATGCAGCTGTTCAAAAAGCAAATATGCTTAAGTCAATTTTTGGTATGTAGAGCGAAGCTCTTCATATAGTCACTATTAACTGATGCCTTAAAAAGGCATCACTGACCGCAAATAATTAGCGGTAGAAAGGACATGAAATGGGATTAACAGATTCAAATGGTGTTGACACAACGATGCTTGTAGGTCCTACATCTGCGCCTTATGCTTCAGGAGGCGGATTCGGAAACGCTTTCGGCGGAGATGGCTGGTGGATTCTCCTTCTTTTCTTGCTTCTTGGCAATAATGGATGGGGCGGCGGCTTTGGCGGATTCGGAGGCGGAGCGGGTGAACTCTATCCTTGGATGAATCAGAGCAATCAGATCAACAGCGGCTTCAGAGATCAGTTGATAAATGACAACATCACTGAGATCAGAAGCGGAGTGACAGGCCTTGCAAATCAGCTTTGCAATTGCTGCTCAGATGTTCAGATGGCTCTTGCAAATGGCTTTGCCGGAGTTGAACAGGGAGCAAATGCGAGACAGATCGCAAACATGCAACAGGCTTTTGGAGCTCAGACAGCAGTGACAGCCGGACTCAATGACGTTGCAATGAATCTCCAGAATTGCTGTTGTGAGAACAGAGCCGGAATCGCTGATCTTAAGTACACAGTCGCAACTGAGAACTGTGCTGACAGAGCAGCGCTCTCTGATGGAATCAGAGATCTTCTTGCAAATCAGACAGCCAACACTCAGAGAATCCTGGATCAGCTTTGCAATGACAAGATTGATTCCAAGAATGAGAAAATCGCTGAGCTTCAGAATCAGCTCAACATGGCGACTCTTAGAGAGTCTCAGGTTGCTCAGAATGCCTTTATTCAGCAAGGCTTCAGCAACGAAGTTGACCAGCTTTATAATCGTCTTAATAGCTGTCCTGTTCCGACAACTCCTGTCTATGGCCGCACACCTATCTTTTCTTGTGACAACAATGGTTGCGGATGTGGATGTGGTATGGGCTGATAGGAGGCGCTTATGGCAGAGTATGTAAATAATCCGGTTCAGCGAGTTCAGCCGAATCAGAATGTTTTATTGCAAGGCTCCATCCCTTGTAATAAGGGATATGTTTATCATCGAGAAGGGAGCGGCATTCTTACTCTCAGAGGCATTGTCAACAATAACAGCTGCTGTTTTGCTCGTTATCAGGTCACTTTTAACGGCAATATTGCTGTTCCTTCAGATGGAACAGCCGGACCGATTGCAATTGCTCTTTCAATCAATGGAGAGCCAATCCAGACATCAAGAGCAATCGTCACTCCGGCAGCAGTTGCAGCGGATCCGCCAACAACGGAAAACTTCTTCAATGCTACTTCAACAGCGATCATCACAGTTCCTAAAGGATGTTGCTTGAGCGTTGCTGTTGAAAATGTATCTGAAGGACCGACAGCGGCAGATCCGGCTCCGGCAATCTTAGTCCAGAACGCAAATCTTGTTGTTGACAGAATAGCCTAAAAAGGAGGGGACAGAATGGATAAGCTTATTAAATATGTTTGTGATGAGCTCGAAAAAGTCGAGCAGATGGCCGCCACAGGAAAATTGTCCTTTTCTGATATCGAGTATGCTGATAAGCTTGCTCACCTGAAGAAGAATCTTCTTAAGACTGATGAGATGATGGCGGAATATAGCGGAGAAGGCAGAGGCTATGATTCTTTTCGTGGCGAAATGTACTCAAGAAGAGGCAATTCCTATGATGGAAGAGGCGGCAGAGGAAGCTCCTTTGATAACAGAGGCAGAGGTTCCAATGCGCAGCGTGACTCAAGAGGCCGCTATTCATCAGCCGACAATTACTCAAGGTATTTAAGAGATGATTACTCGATGGATGCCGGGGAGATTGTCGAAGATCTCAGAGAACTTATGAATCAGGCTCCTGATGATCGAATGAGACAGGAGATTAAAAAAATCATGAATAAGGCCGAAGAGATGGCTTTCTGATCGAAAAAGTGATAAAATAATAATTAGTAACAGGTTTTGTGATTGGTTCATCCAAAAAAGAACTCTGGGGAGCAAGCGAGAGAGCTTCCCAGAGTCTTTTTTGTAAATAAAATACACCTAGAGGTGTACAAAATAACTAGAAAAAAAGTTTGATTTTTGTGAAATATATCAATGGTAATATACACCTGAAGGTGTATATTGTAATCAAGAAATGAAACAGAGCAAGATTTAATTAAGGAGGATCTAAAATGAGATTTATTTTGATTGATCAGATTTTAAATGGAGACATGTTTAATAAGGAGTTTGAGACTAAAGAAGAAGCAGTCAAGAAAGCAAGCTCAGAATGGGAATCTCTTAGTGATTCAGATAAGAAAAGAAGGGAAAGCTTTTATGTAATTGAATCCATTAATCCCGATGAAGAAGCTGAGGACCATTTTGATGGAGATATAGTTTGGGAAGCAATCAAATAAGAAAAATAGGAGGAAGATAATGAGGACGTTTATTTTTGTTAAAAATGAGAGAAAAGATGGCCAGTTAGTCAGGATAATTAAAGGAATGACACAATCAAAGGATTTCCCTTCTTCGATGACTAATTTTGAAGATTCAGAGTTTTATGGATGCCAATGCGTTGAGGTCACTGAGCGCTGCAATATTGAGATAGGTTTTGCTGAATAGGAGCTAAAATGAGCAATCTTAAGAAAATGAGAGAACAAAAATTAATGACTCAGGCAGAGCTCTCCGAAAAGTCTGGAGTCAATATTCGGATGATTCAGTATTATGAACAAGGAGCCAAGGACATCAAAAAAGGGAATGTCTTGACCGTTCTGAGCCTTGCCGATGCGCTTGGCTGCGAAATAAAAGAAATATTATAAGAATTTAGAGCACAAAAACGGGGAAATCCTGATGTGCTCTTTATTTTTTTTCTTTATTAATGTAAAGTATTATATACAAAATATATACTTATTATATACTTAGTATTTACTTTCGGTTTAAAAACAAGCTAAAAGTATATAAAAAGTATATACATTTTATATACTTGTTTTTTAGGAGGAAAAATGAAAACTATTGCTATTGCTAATCAAAAAGGGGGAGTTGCCAAAACAACTTCGACTTACAATCTTGCTGCTTCAAAAGCCATTAGCGGAAAACGAGTCCTGATGATTGATTTAGATCCTCAGGCCAGTCTAACAATTTGCTGTGGAATGATGCCGGGAGACATTAAATTCGGAGGTCATAGCACATGCGATCTATTTGATCCAAAGAAAGATCCAAGAGCTTGTGCTTTTACTGTCGATGCTTCTGAGCTGGAAAATCTTTATATAATTCCTTCTGACATTGATCTTGCTGTCACCGAGACAAAACTTGTAGTTGGAAGAAATAGTGATGTTCAATTGAGAAAAGCAATTAAGCATCTTGAAACATATTTCGACTATTGCTTCATAGATTGCCCGCCTCAGCTTGGGACTCTTTTAATTAATGCTTTAGTTGCTGCAGATGATGTTATTATTCCTGTTGAGACTCATTATTTAGCATACAGAGGACTTCAGGCTTTATTAGATACGATCGAGGGGGTTCAATCAGGTGATGGAGACAGATCACTCAATCCTGATCTGAAGCTTCTGGGGGCGATTGCAACTTTATTTGAAAAAAACACGAATGATCACAGAGATGTTTTGTCTTTATTAGAACAAAAAGTTGAAATTTTGGGAGTTATAAAAAAGGCTGCTATTGTCAATAAATCGATAATTGATGGGAAGCCAGTTGTTCTTTCGGCAAAGGGAAAAGATGTTGCAAGAGCATATTTGGAAATCGCAACCAAGATTTGAACGGTATATAAAAAGTATTTTCCTTTTGTATACTTTTTATATGATTATCATATACTTTTTATATACTTTATATATACCAAGTATATAAAAAGTATATACCAAGGAAGGAGTGAGAAAAATGGCAAGTCTATTTGATAAAGTGAGTGAACAGGAAGCCAAAAATCAAGCAAATCAACCGAAGAAATTATATACGCAATTTAGTAATCAGGTTGAAAAAAACGAACATGCCGTTAACAAAATTGCGCATACATCAACGAGAAAAAATAAGATGGTCAGTCTTAAAATAAACGATAAAGTGTATAAAGAATTTACTGAAATAAATAAAAGGCAGGGATTCTCAAATAACTCAATAACTAATATGCTAATCAATCAATATGTACGAGATCATAAGGAATTACTTGATTTTTAAAATCGGAAAAAATCAAGGTATATAAAAAGGATATAAAGAGTATATAAAAAGTATATACTCTTTATATACCTTTAAAATTTCACTAAAAAAGGTATTGAATTCTTTACATTTTGCGTATATCCTAATGTAAAGAATTTAGGACAAAAAAAAATCGTAGATAAGAGCTACGATTCTTTTAAAAGATAGTATTGCCAATTGCCTATTACCTATTGTATAGGTGTTAAATTTGTCTATATTGTATTATCTTTTTTTCAAAATGGCAATACTATCTTTTATCTTAAATTCCCCAAATTTTTTAATACAGGTTCTGGTCCTTCCAGAAGGAAGAAAGTGGCACGTTGAGAGGAAAATCGTGAAAAAACAACCTTTTCGTATAAGGACGAGCATTAATCAGCTAATATTTTACGGAGGAATCACGGTTAGAGCGTGCCGGGGACTTTGGGTTGAACGGCAAAGCTTAACCGCTTGATTCTGTCCAGTTGAAGATCTGGACAACCGCTTCGCGGCGAAATCAAATACTTAAAGATGGAGATTACCGTGCTTCGTGTGATATGGAATATCAACCTTGAGAAAGTTGATATTTATGTAGAATACTAAACATATTACTAGGGGGGGCTCACAAAAGTTGATTACTTACGATGTTTTAACCGAAGACCTTGATCGTTGAATCTTATTCAGAATCAGAAGTGTGACTTGTAGTAATACAAGTAAGTGATACATACGGATTCCTCTGGCGATATACGCCAAAGATATCACTTCCCTTCGCAACCTTAGAATTTTATAAAATCCGTGGATTATTGGCTTTTTTAATTTTAAGGTTGCGGGGGGAAGCTCTCAGCCGTTTCCTTGGCTCAACCGCCATCTTAATTCTTTCGGGCTGGGAGCGCAAGATGGTTCTTTAAAATTATTTTTTTGATAATTTTTCCAATAAGAGAATTATAATCTTCAGATCTTCAGGATCACATTTTCTTGCTAATGAAATAAGTCTTTTTATTTCCGGTCTTTCTTTATCATTGATTTTTTTTCCTCCGGAGTTGATTTTCACAACGAAATCATAATCCAGCTCATTAAATACTTCATCAAAATCCTTATGTAATCCTTTTGAAACTTTTTGAATCATCTCAATTGTTGGGACAATAGGAGATCCGCCTTTATTTTTATTTGCTATCAAAAGATAAGCATAAGCTCTACTTATTCCCGCATCTTTTATAAATTCTGTCATGGAATATTCTTCGGTATAAGTTTTAATCATTTCCCCAAGAGTCATGGACTTCTTCCTCCTAAAAAGCGTATTTAATAATAGACATTTTAAAAAAAGTCAAATAGATTTGTCAACCGTAGTTGACATTTTTTTTTTTTTTTTTTTGACTATAAAC
>Ga0265301_10002982_pt1 | contig 18556 bp, 22 predicted proteins | sample AusTroGonzalo_MG_2_FD_193488 | JGI IMG/M metagenome (GOLD analysis project Ga0265301, IMG submission 193488) | Bovine rumen microbial communities from tropical cattle in Woodstock, Queensland, Australia - Gonzalo_04 | ecosystem: Host-associated > Mammals > Digestive system > Stomach > Rumen ... | reverse complement strand
CATATGCCTTTTATGTAAAAGGTTGGGAAAAAGATTTTGTTTGGAGAGAGGAAGATTAAAATGAAATTTGGTATTGACCCTCCTTATTATAATGATCCAATAGAAAGAACAGCATTTAATTTATATTCAATGCATCAAAGCGAATTAGATGACGCAATTTACAAACTATTTCGCGGTGAAACACATATTGATTTCAGTTTTGAATTAAGTGAAAGAGATATGGATTATATAAGGCGAACGCTTGCGGCCGCCGGTTACACTGATCCAATTGAATTCAACTAAAAGTAGATCAAGAGAGCAAAACCCCAGGTGGATTGATACTCTCTTGATTTTTTATAAAAAATATTATATAATATATATGTAAAATGTTGATAAAAAGGATACAGAAAAGAGGGAACTATGCTTTACGAATTACTAAGTGATAAAGATAAGGAAATGATTACCAGATACATTAATACTTATGTTTTAAGTGATGCTGAAGGTAGTCCTGCTTCTTTGGATTATATCCTTAGAATTTGGGACGATGCTAAGTCCACATATCTGTATCGTATGCTTGGAAACAGTTTTTTTGCTTCCAAGCAGGTTTGTGTTGAAAAAGAAAAAGATGAAATTGTAGAGCAGATGGAAAGAGTTTGCTCTGGTTGGAATAACCCAAGTGCAAAATTTATTGATGCTATGTGGGGATATATTAACGATCATTTCCCACATAGTTGGGGTTATAGATATAATAATGAACCTATTGATAAAACCTCTAATGAATATATTGCTGATTGTCTGCGCGATCTGCTTAATACTGAAACTCTTGTAAGAAATACTTATCAGGGTGAAAATTGTGTTATTCCTGGTCTAACCGCAGATGATAAGCCTTATCACTTAAATAAAGGTTGTAAAGTATCTAAAGCTTTAAATTCACTTGGTAAACTGTTCCATCTGAATCCTGATGATTATGAGGCTTTTAGAGTGGCTCATTCTATTTGCCTTAATGAAAAGAAACTGTCTGGAACTCTTATTCTGTCTATTCACCCATTAGATTATATGACTATGAGTGATAATAATAATAATTGGGGTTCTTGTATGAGTTGGACTGATCATGGTGAGTATAGACTTGGCACGGTCGAAATGATGAATTCTCCGATGGTAGTTGAAGCATATATGGCTTCTTCTTCTGATTATGAACCTTGTTTTGGTGTAACTTGGAATAATAAAAGATGGAGAGAACTCTTTGTTGTTGAGCCTAATGCGATTCTTGGTATCAAGGGTTATCCATTCTGGAACAGAGGTCTTGAAAAGGAAGCAATTAGATTTATCCAGCAACTAGCTCAGACCAATCTTGGCTGGGGTCCTTATACTTCTGATATTTATCTTATGAGAAATGATGAGCCTTTTGAGATTAATGATACTGCTTTTGGTATTGAAAAAAGGTATCATACTATTTCCGCCAGAACTGAATATATGTATAATGATGTGTATGGAGAGCACAATTGTGTAATTTCTGTTTATGCTAATAAAGAAATTCATCTGAATTATTCTGGTATGGCAGAGTGTATGTGCTGCGGTGATACTGTACATTTTGATGATTGTGCAGACACTTTGTTATGCTATGATTGTGATGGATATATGACTTGCTGTGAGTGCGGCGAACGTATCTGGCGCGGTGATGCTGTTGAAATTGATGGTAATTATTATTGTGAATATTGCGCTGATCGATTTGGAGTTACTTGTTCCAAATGCGGTAGTTATCATCATGAAGATAATTTAATAAAGGTTAGCCTTGGTGTTAAAGATAAAGGAATTATTTTAAATGTTTGTGCATATCTGTGTGAAGATTGTATAGACAATGATTCTCGTATTAAAGTTAAAGAAATTAAAGGTCGTTGGTGGCGCGACACATATCACTATATTATGAGTGAAGAGCTGACTGATAGAGAGTTTGAAGATCTATTTAATATTGATAGAGATAACGATCTTGATTGGTATATGGAAACGGCAAAGAACAATGGAAGTCTTCTTTCATTTGAAAATGAAGAAACTTTTAATTAAGACCCAACCGACATACCACTTGAAAAATTCAAAAAAATAATTTATAATATATATGTAAGGTTAAGAAAGAGCCGATGGAAATTTGATAAAAAACCTCTAATGAGCGAGGTAAATAAAAATAAACATTGATTTTTTCTTAAAAAAATAATATAATATATATGTAAGGTAAAGAAAAAAAGAAATAAGTTATAACTCAAAAGAAGAAAAGGTTTAGGTGTAAAGAATGGAAAAGATTACTAAGAAGGAAATGTTTAACACTATCAAGGCTCTGCTTGCCGACAATGATTCCGTCGTAGCATTCTGCGACAATGAGATCTCCCTCCTGGAGAAGAAGGCTGCTAAGGCTAAGGAAGCCGCGGCTAAGAAGAGAGCGGAAGGCGACGAGCTGACCGATGTTGTTCTCTCTGCGGTTAGCACTGAGGAGTTTGAGCCTATTGCAGTTATCGCTGCAAAGATCGAAGGCCCTGATGTAACTGTTGCAAAGGTGACTTATAGACTGACTCAGCTGGTCAAGGCTGGTAAGGTCGAAAAGACCGAAATGACCATTCCTGGCGGCGAAGGCGTCAAGGCAAGAAAGGTCATGGCTTATAAGGCATTTGCATAAAATACCTCTCTCTAACGAGGTCGTTGAAAAACGACCTCTTTTTTTGTTCCAATTTTTGACTGCGGCGACCTCGACTGTGCGACCCGTTCACCCAAACAAAAATCGGTTTTAGAAAAAATTATTGCTTTTAATGGAAAACTATGGTATAATAAAAATAAAAAGGTGATAAAATGAAATATAGTATTTCCGCACGTCAACCATTAAATCTACTTAAACAAGCAGAAGAAATTATGGTTGAATATAGAGATATAGAAACACTTTTTAATTATGAAGAGTGGGAACTAACTAATAAAGATATAGTAATACATATTCCAAATGATGAATATAAGCCTGATTGGGATCTTTTGAAAAGTTTCCAAGAGAAGGAATTTAATATATCAATTAAATTAGATGATATGACTTTAAAATCTGCGGCTGAGGATTATGAATTACCATTCTTTTGGGCTTATACTGCAAATAGTTTTTATGAATTATTTGGTCTGTGTGAAAATAATGTAAGTCAAATCAGTTTAGGTATTCCTCTTATATTTGATCTTCCAAAAGTAAGAAGAATAACCGGTAATAATATAAAATTACGAATTACTCCAAATCGTGCATATGAAGGATATATTAGGCATCCTCACGGTATTCAAGGTGGATATGTGCGGCCGGAGGATATTCCTATATATGAAGAATATGTTGACATATGCGAATTTTCTGTTCCTACATTAAAGCAACAGGCTGCATTATTTGAAGTATATCATAATGATAAACATTGGCCAGGAAATCTAAATATCCTTATATCTAATTTAGATTATGATATAGATAATAGAGCTATTCCTGAAGAATTTGCGAAGATGCGTATAAATTGCGGACAGCGTTGTCAACAAGGGTACAGTTGTCATATTTGTGAAAACATTTTTAGATATGTAAATAATGCAGATAAAGCCAAATTTGATTGGGATTTAGAAACTCATACTTGGAAAGAGACAAATTGATATTTTTATATTTTTATTATATAATATTTATATATAAAGAAAATAAAGGAATATCATATGAGAACATTTGAAAGAAATAATCAAAAATTATTTGAACAAATTTGTAAATTAGATCAAGATCAGTTATTACAGCTAGAAACAGCATTTTTATATAAATATTATAAGAAAGTTGAGGCAACTAATGAATATGTGTTTGCGGAAGGGGATATTCCGATCGCTCTAGTTGCTCATCTTGATACAGTATTTGATAAGCCACCTACAGAGATATATTATGACAAAGAGGCTGGGGTGATGTGGTCGCCGCAAGGACTTGGGGCAGATGATCGCGCTGGTGTTTTTGCAATTATGAATATTATTATGTCTGGTTTGCGGCCGCATGTTATATTCACTACTGATGAAGAATGGGGTGGCATTGGAGCAAGGTGGCTTATATATGATCATCCAATTCAGCCTTTTAAGGAATTAAAGTATATTATTGAATTGGATAGAGCAAATAAAAATGACGCTTGTTTTTATGATTGTTTAACCCAAGATTTTATTGATTATATTGAAAAAGAAACCGGTTTTATTGAAACAAAAGGATTATATTCTGATATTTCTGAATTATGTCCATCTTGGGAAATTCCTGGTGTAAATCTTTCAATTGGATATGTTGGAGAACATTTAGAAACTGAAAGACTATTTGTTCCATCAATGTTAAAAACAATTGGAGTAGTAAAAGAATTATTAAAAAAGAAAAGTCCAGATTTTAAATGGGAATGTAATCCATATTTGATTGAATATTTTAAAAACCGTCAATTAATACCAAGTTCATATATGGACGATTTTTACTTAGAAGAAATTACAGGAGTACAAATAAATGGCGAAGGGTGCGGAAGCGAAAATTAATGTAGCTAACCGAATTAAAGAAGCATTTGGTTCAGATTGGGTTGGTGAATATGACAAAAAATGGTATGTTTGGGGATATGAAAATGGAGAAAAAATTCAAATTTGTATTTCTATGACTTGTCCTAAAACACCTGTTGGAATTAATGTTCAAAATTTTGAGGAAGATAGTTCTGATTGGGATTTTGAAGAATCTACTTTAAAACCACAAAAATATGAACCAGCTCAAATAACTGAAGAAGAGACAAAAAATATTCAAGAAATGATGAAACGTCTTGGACTATAATTGATAATTTTAAAAAAATATTTTATAATATTATTAACAAAGTTGTGAGAGGATTTCTCCTCTCATGTGGGGAGCTCGGTTAATGGTAAACCAGCGGTCTCCAAAACCGCGACTGGGAGTTCGAATCTCTCGCTTCCTGCCATCTACTTTTTCCTTTAATTATCTTTCTAATGGAAGTTAGGAAGGTAAAAAATGGTAAAAAGACTTTTTAGTATTGCTTTAGCAATTGTAGTAGTATTTGGAAGTATTAGTTTTATTTTCGCTGATGAACCTGTTCGTCCAAATGTGGAAGGATTAAGTGTTGAAGATGCGAATGTTTTAATTGAAGCATATAATCAAGAAGTTGACGATTATAATAATCAGTTAGACGAAGATTATAACGCGGCAGTTGAAGCAGTTAATGCTCACAATGCTGCTGAAGATGCTAAAGTAGCTGAAAACCAAACAGAGATTCAAGCCTATGAAAAAATAGAGCAGAGAATCGAAAAAGATGCCCTAAAAGGTATTACTGATAATAGAACTACTGAATGGTCTGAACTTCCTACAACCTGGGAAAGTACAGTAACCACAGGTGCTGCAATCACATTTAAGATTGAAGAAGCCACAGATAAAGCTCTTGAAACCTACAAGGCTATTAATATTCATTTATATTTAAATGGAAATGATGGTACTTATGTAGGCACTAATGTGAGTGACGATAGCTTTGAAATTGATGAAGGGGTTGCTGATTATTTCGTATTAGGAGAATGGGAAACTGTTACTCTTGATACAAATGATATAGTCACTGTTATTAGTGAGTCTGAATCTATGGGATATAGAAGTGCTGCATTTTACAGATATCTTCCTGGATATACCAATGGATATTGGATGCCCAGTGTAAGTGAATTTGTATCTTTGTGTAACGATGTAGTAAGTACATGGTATAAAGGAGCAGCGACTGAATTCTCATATGATATGGGCGCACGTTATGGTCAAATTAAAAATGTGTTCAGCGTTTACACCTATGAATTCGTTAGATTGGGAGAAGAACCGGTAGCACCAGTACCTTACTCCCCCGAGTATCTTGAGAGCCCCGCACAACAAGTCCATCTTGAACATATGGAGCTCTTACAGGCTACCCCGAAAGAGCCAGTAAACGAACCAAACGAACCTGAACAACCTCAGGACCCTGAAAATCCAACAGGTGATGATGAGGAACCTACAACACCAGAAGATCCAATTGATGATCCTGATGTTCCAACCGGTGATGAAGAGCCAGAAACTCCAATAGATCCGATTGACATTCCAGAAAATCCTACAGATACACCTGAAGATCCAATTGAAACTCCAGAAGAGTCAGATACTCCAATTGATGAACCGGAAATTCCGGAAGAATCAATCAATGAAGAGCCTGCGGCCGCTGACCCAGAGCCGGAAAATCCCGTGGTTGAATCGGTCGATGAGCCAGAGACTCTGGAAATTCCTGAGATTAAACCAACTCATAAGCCAAAACCAAATAAGACTGATGAAGAGCCTGTGATCGAACCAATTTCTGAACCAGAGGTAGAAGAAATGGAAGATACTTTCATTCCAGATGAAGATACTCCAATGGCTTCTTATGAAATAGAAGAACCTATTGAAGCAAAACCATCTTATGCCCCTGCTCCTGTGCCTGTCACGAAAGGAACCGTGATGCAGACAGAAGAAGAAGAAACAGTGGACGAACCATTACCTGTTTTTGTTGCGGACGTTGAAGAAGTTGAGGAAGAAGAAATTCCACTTACGGAACCCGAGCAAAAAACTGGCCAGGTTTGGGCTTTAATTAATCTTATTATAATGATTTTGACGGTACTTGCTTTATTAAAACTTGATGAACGCAAGTATAATATTGTAAGTATTATTTTAGCAGTTGGTTCTATTTTAATCTTTGTGTTTACAGAAAATGTACACAATCCAATGGTTCTTGTTGACAGATGGACTATCTTAATGGTAGTAGTATACATTTGTATGCTCATTTCTCGTTTAGTTAGTCCAAAAGAAGATAAGAATGAGGAAGAAGTAGAAGAATAAAATATAAGAGGGGTAATAAAAATTACCCCTCTATTAAAAAAGATAATATGTATATTTGTCCAACTTGTAATAGAATATTTTATGATGAAGAAAGTGTTGCTAAACACTCATTAAAATGCTGGAAAGAACATAACCCAAATCATAAATCTACTCCAGCACCTCATAGTGAGGACAGAATAGAAAGAAAGGTTAATAATGATATTATTAACTTTTTTGCTTCTCTACAGAAAGGAATTGATGATGTCGGAAGTAATGCTTAAAACTCATTTAATTGTATCTAATATTCACGAAGAATATAATATAGATTGGTGCGGCAGTATCGCTGATGCGAAGCCTGTTTTTAAGAATAATATGCCAATTTTTATTATTATTAGTTCTGAAGAACGCAGAGAATTAAATACAGTTGATATTAAAAAAATTGAGGAATGTGCCAAGAAAATAACTCGTCCTCGCGGTAGACAGGCAGTAACTACTGATGTTGCTCGTATTTATATTAAAGAGGAAAATGGAAAACAAAAACTTCTTGGTAAAGTAACTCATAATCATGTTAAAGAATATAGACAAATGTACGATCCTTTTGAGAAAATCTGATTTTTAAATTGAAAAATTAAAAAAATTATTATATAATATATATGTAAGGTTGAGAGAGATGCATATCTCTTACCAGAGGACGGTTGCAAGCAGGAACTTAGATGCATAAAGTGAACCTGCGGTGGGTTAAAGTTAGATGGGAGCAACGGAATCTAACAATATAGTCGAGTAGCTCAGATGGTCAGAGCGCACGCCTGATAAGCGTGAGGTCGACAGTTCAAGCCTGTCCTTGACTACCAAATGACTGTTCCCAATAAGCGATGAGCCGCAGTCAGAGCTACATTATAATCTAACGAAAAGGGATAAGGATTATAATATGCCAGCGTAGAGCACATCTACGCACCTTGCCCGATTAGCTCAGTCGGTAGAGCAAGCGGCTGTTAACCGCTGGGTCGTAGGTTCAAGTCCTACATCGGGCGCCATATGCACTGGTAGGCGAATTGGCATAGCCGCTTGGCTTAGAACCATGTGTTTGTGGGTTCGACTCCCACCTGGTGCACCAGACACCACCCAAGAGGTGAATGAACTGAGACCCATAGCGTGTGGGGTCGTTATCAATACCGCGCTACTATGCGAGGATGGCGGAATTCGGCAGACGCAGCGGACTTAAAATCCGCCGGTAGCAATATCGTGAGGGTTCAAATCCCTCTCTTCGCACCATGGTGCGACCACCTTAAGGTCTAGGTTTGGCAACTACCTACCCAAAAATAAGTTGCATTTATTCACAACGCCTTCATAAAAGTAACATATTGTCGAAGATTATGCATGCAAGGGACCGTTGTGAATTTGGTTCATTAGTTTAACGGTAAAATGTTGGCTTGTCTTGCAGAGATTTTCATAGAAAGGAAATTATATGCAAGAAAATAATAATTTAAATCCTTCTCAAATAGGATTAATTACAGAATATAAATGTAGAACTTATTTATTAGAAAAAGGTTTTACTGTTTTAATCCCAGAAGGAAATTATACTAAATATGATTTAGTCATAGAAAAAAATAATCATTTTTATCGTATTCAATGTAAACATGCTATTCCAGATATTGATTCATTTAGAGTAAGAACTCGTTATGAAATTAGAAGAAGTAGTGTAAAACAGAAATACACTGATAAAGATTGTGATTATTTTATGACCGAATACCAAAATGAATTTTATATTTTTCCAATTTTTGGAACAACAGAAACTAAATTTTGGTTTCGTCCGACGAATAAAGCTAATACTTCTAAATTAGCAAAAGATTATTTAGCAGAAATTATTTTAAATCAATTATAATGATTATCCGAAGCAAGTCACGCCATTGTCAGGAGTTCAACTCTCCTATGAACCGCCATTCGTCATTTGGAGTGAGCAAATGTTCCACCTAGGACGTTAAAAGCGGGTAAGTATGTGCGGTTGGCCGACCTTAAGGCTCTGTAAGGGTTCGTGAACAAGTATTAAAAGTTGGTAAGACAATAGCTACCCAGTTATTGGAACATAGGATATATGAAATCCAAGTGGGCATCGCGTGATTGAAACTGCACGCCGAACTCTATTTTAATTTAGGAGATTACTATGTATAAATATTATGAAGTAAAATTTAAGTATGCTGATGCTTGGAGTCATTGGGAATGGCGTGAGCAGAAATGCCAACTTGAAGCAAAAGATGAATATGATGCTACTGCGAAATGTATGGAATTATATGGTCTTGGCTCAGATTGTGATTATAAAGTAATCTCTGTTAAAGAAATTTAATTGGGGCTATAGCTCAGCTGGGAGAGCACCTGCTTTGCACGCAGGGGGTCAAGGGTTCGATTCCCTTTAGTTCCACCAGTTCCCATATGGCCTCTGGTACCAAGCACAAATGATATGGGCCATTTGATTTATTGTAAAGACGCGATAGCAGCAAATATTCTTTTCAGAATGATTTAGCAAGTTCTGTCTGCAAAACAGAAGCCACAAGCCTAAAAGGAGAGTTTGGTGAGAACCCCAGTAAGGGGAAGTTGAATGGGGTTAAGTCACCTTCGCGTCTTGTTATTTAGCTGATTACCCAAGTGGTAAAACAGTATCCGGTTTGTGCGGCACCTGCTTAAAAAGTCCGCACGGTTCCGCTGGAGTAGCTCAACTAGGCAGAGCAATCGCCTTGTAAGCGATAGGTTGGGGGTTCAATTCCCTTCTCCAGCTCCATTGTCGCAGTGGTTTAGAGGTAAAACATCGCCTTGCCTTGTAGATTTATAGTGTTAAAACATTATGGAATACACTACTAATCAAAAAGGTTTAATTACAGAAATGGAAGTAGCATTATATCTTATAAAATTAGGATATGATGTTAGTCAACCATTAAACGCAGACAGTAAATATGATTTAATCGTAGATACTGGTCAACAATTATTAAGATTACAAGTAAAAACATCTCATTTGTCTAAAACTGCTAATAATTCTATTGTTTTTAAATGTAGAAGTATTACCGGACGAAAAGAAAATGGTGAGTTAAAAACTCATTATTATTCTCCAAATGATGTTGATTATTTTGCTACTTTTTGGGACGAAAAAGTTTATTTAATCCCAGTAAATGAATGTTCTTCTGAAAAGACATTACATTTAGACAAAAGTAGAATACAAAGTAATTTTAGTTATGCGGAAGACTTTACAGCTGAGGAGGTGCTAAAAGCACTATAAACACTGTAAGGCAAGGCGAGGTCACGGGTTCGATTCCCGTCTGTGGCTCCAATAATATCGTTACGGCTGCAAACAACCAGTTGGTGTAAGTAGTTGATAGGTCAATAACCGTAGCCTTAAAATCTTATTTGAAAATTATAAAAAATTATTTTATAATATATATGTAAGGTTAAGAAAGAGGTAAAAACGATGTTTGATGATTTTGATACTCAAATTTGCCCCGAAGAGTTTGAAGATGATTACTTTGATGAAGAAAATGGTTGGTATGAATTTGATCCTGGAAAATATATTTGGGACGAAATGAGTGCTAATCCTTAATAAGTATTATGGCCCAGTCTTCTAAAGGCGAGGAAATCGGTCTCTCAAACCGAAAATGTCAGGTTCAATTCCTACCTGGACCACCAAGGCAACCTTTTATTCATACTTTCCAGCCTTAAACAGGAAATCAAGAAGCGTTATCATGGATTTACCAGTTAAACTACCACCGGCACACAGTCTGACGCTCGTTTTATTTATATCCATGGGATAGATAAAATGTTATGAGAAGAAGAAGCATGTGATATGTGGCACGAAAGAGTGGGAAACGCTATACCCAAAGACGCAAAGTAAACTGGCTTTTATAGCAGAATAGTGTAATGGTAAAACGCCTGGCTCATAACCAGAAGATACGGGTTCAACTCCCGTTTCTGCAACCAATAAAATTCTACATAGACTTACCGGAACAAGGTTAGAGTGCCAAAGTTATCGTCCCTACAAGTGATAACGATGGTAAAGAGTTTAGAAAACGAAAAATTAAATATGTAGGCAATGTTTAGTGAAGTGAGAACTTGAAGTCCCAAGTTTGGTGCGGGTATACGAAAACTTAGCACCATATACAACAGTACCCGCAAATGGTATACAAGAATTTCGGCAATAAAAAAGTCGGGGAGCCGTAGAATCTCGCTAGTTTTCGTAATTCCCTGGGTGTCTATCTTCGGAAGCACCCAAAGTTATGGCCCCATCTTCTAACGGCTAGGAAATCGGGTTTTCATCCCGGAAATGTGGGTTCGATTCCCGCTGGGACTACCATAGACGTATACAGCAAAATATAATAATAGTTTCTGTCAGTAAGGAAAAGCCATATTATTAGCGTCTAGTTAAAAAATATAATAAGGAGTGTATAAATGAGTTATCAGACATTTAAATCCTTTGCCGATGTCCAAAAGGCTCTTGGATTTAAAAGTAAAATTAAAAACGAAAAGCCAAAAGAGGAAAAGGTTATTAAGTGTCGTATCTGCGGCGCTCCTATGAAGAGAGTTCCTGGAACGAATATTGTTGCTTGTTCTGGGGAGATTAAGAATAAAGAGGGTGGAACAGAACCCTGCAAGAATTTTATTCTCGTAGAATAACTTTGTTGTTCTAAGACCCGTTCGGGGAACCGCACTTTTGTTATTATCTGTGTGTGCGGCTGCGGGGATAACACTACCCTTATAAATATTTAAAGACTATATATCTGGAAAGAGTCTTTTATCAAGGAGCTAACTTCCTTTCGTTTTAGTGATAAATGTATTTCTGTTTTGTTCTTTTCGCGCTGTGGCTCTTGGTCTTTCTACTTTCCAGTTTTTTATTTTCTGCGATGGTTGGTAAGTCCGATCAGCGCTTTTTGAATATGTGGGGCGATACCCAAGTGGCTGAAGGGGACGGTTTGCTAAACCGTTAGAGTTTGTAAGGACTGCGAGGGTTCGAATCCCTCTCGCCCCGCCAAGGAGAAGGTAGTTTAATAGGTAAAACACGTATTATAAGTTTTGACAAATACTTTTACTGCAATTATTTCTTAAGTTGTGCTGTGGACACCGTGTTCTGGGTTCGAGTCCCAGTCTTCTCCCCATGATGGAGGTTTATATGATAGAGTTTATATGTTCCGCAATTCGTTTTAAATCATTAAAAACGAAAGGTTGGTATGAGTTATATGACCAACATCATAATGATATTGTTAATGAAATTTCTAAACAGAAATTAATGCCAGATTATTTAAAAGAACATATTGATGGTTTTATTATTAAAGAAAATGGCAAAAAGCGTTTTGTTGATGTAAAAGAAGCAACAAAAATAGCTAAAAAACTTGGTATAGAAATGAGAATTAACAATCAATTAAGTTCTCAAGATTTGTGGTAAAGGAGATTTAATTTAATGGCAGATGCAAGACTAAAACTTTCCCCACCTTGGATTACTTATATTAACAAGCTGGAGGCTCTGTTTGATGGAGATCCGCAGATTGCTTTTAATATTGGTCAGAATGAAGATGGTCCAACCGTAACTCTTGCTACCAATAATGGAGATAAGGCAACTGCTCTTGTGCAGCTTCTTCCGATGGAAAAGTGGTTTGGTAATATCGTACTTAGTATTTACGTAGATGGTCCATTTACCAATAAGGCTTTCACTTCAAAGAAAGAACTGTTTGAAACAGCTTTTAAAGGTAATCCTGCTTTTGCTTATTGCGTATCTCCAACAGAAGAAGGATATTGGTTCTTTGATTTCGTTTATGTAGTATTTAAGAACTGTGTTGTACAGTTCTTTAATGATAATCTTGACGATCCTCATGGAATTATTAGTACCCTTTATCAGGATATCGCTAAAGAGGTTTTCTCTGAAAGTGAAACCAATTTAACTGGTGTAAATTATTGCACTGACGTTGAAGTTGGTAAGCTTGGTAAGCCACTGGGTGAATGGCCCTAAATAATTGAGAAAAGTGCGCGGTTGACGGCATATCCGATCGGCCGCATTTGCGGAATTAGCTCAGCTGGGAGAGCATATGCCTTACAAGCATAGGGTCGGCGGTTCAAGTCCGTCATTCCGCACCATATGCGAGGGTAGCCAAGCGGTCATAAGGCGGTAGTCTTGAAAACTACTCAGCTGTAACAGGCACGTGGGTTCGAATCCCACCCCTCGCGCCAATTCCACCACCTAGTACTGAATGTTGTTATGGGAGTATCATCGGGGACTCCAATGAGAATAATCTACCTTTGATTACTTATAAAATAGTAAGTGGACTTGGTAAAGCTGGGGAACTTTGAATAAATTATTCAACAGAGCAGGATTAAGACTGCTCATATGGTCGGATAGCTCAGTAGGGAGAGCGGGAGACTGAAAATCTCCGCGTCGGTGGTTCAATTCCGCCTCTGACCACCATATAGGAGTTGATTATTATGTCGCATAAAAGAAAAGCAGAAGATAATAAACGCCTTAAAAAAACATATGAAGAAACTAAAAATTGGTATGGCCCAGGTGTTTGGTACGATGAAAAAACTGGGCGATATTATCGTTTAGATTTTACTAATAAATGGCTTAAAAGACAATGTAGTAAAGTTGCTAGACGAAAATTAAAAAATAGTGATTATATTTTCACTAAGAAATCTGGATATAAAAAATTATTTGATTATTGGTGGGAACTGTTTTAGTATGGAAAATTTAACATTGGGTCAAATAGGAGCAGCATTAGCTTTTATAGTTGCTTTAATTACAGGTATAAAATTCCTAAATAAAACTATAAAAGAATGGATTAATGCTGCTGTAAATGATCGTTTTAAAAACTTGGAAAAGAAAATTGACGAACAAGACCAAAAGTTAAATGAACTTGATATAGATGAATGTAGAAACTATATCATTTTATTTATATCTAAAGTAAATAATGGAGATAGAATTGAAGATTTAGAGCTTCAGAGATTCTATAGCCTTTATGAACATTATTTAGATAAAGGTGAAAATTCATTTATTAAGACAAAAATAGAAGAATTAAAAGAGAAAAAATTCTTATAATTGATTATTATAAAAAAATATAATATAATATATATAGAATTATTAAGAAAAAGGTGGAAAAAGATGCGTTATAAGATTTATACTGATGACCACAATAGAATTATTGCAGCATCTACATATGCGGGCCGTACAGTTCGTGGATATGCAAAGTGTGCTCCTGGTGATATTTTTAATCGAGAAGTGGGAGAAAAGCTTGCTATTGCAAGATGTGATGCAAAGATTGCTCGTAAGCGTAGAAATAATGCTTGGAGAAGATATAAAGAAGCACAGGATCTTCTAGCTGATGTTCAGGCATATTGTAATGATATGGAGAAATATTACCACGACTCTTATGATGCAATGATGGAAGCAGATAACAATTTGCTAAATATTTTAGAAACAGTATAATTGGGAGTAGATCGCTCCCTTATCATAGGTCCAATACCCAAGTGGTTAAGGGAGCGGTCTGCAAAACCGTTATTCATCAGTTCGAATCTGATTTGGACCTCCAGAGGTATAAATATGACTTGGAAAGAAAAAGTTCAGCAGAATAAAGAAATTCTTGATACTATTCCTATTGAAGAAATCTTTAAAACAAATCTGAATATAGATACTGTATCTGATTTGGAAGAAGCATTATATGATTATGTATATGAAAATAATATAGAACTTCCAGAAGAATATGGTAATTTTCCTGTCAATTATTTAGATAGTTATGAATTTATAGATTATTTACATGAACGTTATCCGAATTTCTTTTGGGAAGAAGAAATAGTTTGTCATGTTTATTTTTATAACAAATGACTCGTTGAGATTAGTTTAATGGTAGAACAGCGGGTTGTGGCTCCGTTAGTAACAGTTCAATTCTGTTATCTCAACCCACATAGGGAAGTGGCCAAATGGTGAAGGCAAGCGTCTTATAAGCGAGAGATATGAGGGTTCAAGCCCCTCCTTCCCTACCAACAGAAAGGAATTAATAAATGAAAGTAATTAGACATCTAGATAAAAATGATTTAGTTTATGTTCTTGCGGATTATTTTAAAGTCAATAAAGAAAATGTAGATTTAATTCCTTATCCAACTATAGAAGGATATGGTATGAATGAACATTATTCTGCTTCTGTACGAGCAGAAATAACGCTTATAGATAATGCGGACGTGGCGGAATAGGCAGACGCGCAGCGTTGAGGTCGCTGTGGTGATAAGCCGTGGAGGTTCAAGTCCTCTCGTCCGCACCAAAAGGATTTTAAAATGAAATTATTTGATTTTACAAAAGGGCATTGGATTAGAACAGTAAATGGAACATATTATTGTTCTAATTGTTTAAGAGTGGCACCATATGAAGATGATTCTTGGGGGCATATAATTTCTGCTCCAAAATATAATTATTGCCCACATTGTGGAAAGAAAATGAAGCACTAATAGTTTAATTTAAAACACTTAATAAAAATTAAGAAATTATAGGTTCAATTCCTATTTAGTGTGCCAATGACCTGAGTATGGCTGTCATTAAACTGCTCCAAGGGGTCTTTGTATTCCGACCTTGTAAATACCAACGGTTACTGCAGGACTGAATCTGAAATACACTGTATCTGGATCTAGAAAAAACTTCAGCAGTAGAAATGGAGTTGCGGCTTTGCCAGTTAGCCGCTTTTATGCTCTCATAGTTAAATGGATATAACAATCGCCTTCTAAGCGATCATTGAAGGTTCAATTCCTTCTGGGAGTACCACATGAAAAATGATACTTGGAACAAAATAATAGCAGTTATAATAGCCATAATTTTATGGTATTGTATAAGGTTTAAAGTTTTGGGGGCGTAAAGGTTTCGACAGGGCTTAGAACGCAAAGAACTCGCACGGAGTGTTACCACGTTACGGGAACAAAAATAAAATAAACGCAAAGAAAATTAAAAATCTTTTCTCCCGTCGCAATAACTTTGGTTATGCGATGGCTGCTTAATTTAGTAAGCTTGAGAATCCAAAATGATATTGTGTATATGTGCGCTAAAATCTGAGGTTAAAAATACACATAGGTCTAATATCCAGCTCAAGACGTAAAAATTAGTAAAGACTCCTCAGCTGGTTGGGAGCCAAGTTATAGGATTGTTAAATTCCGCTATTCTTGTAAGAAATAGAAAGTTTAACTATTGCGTAAGAATGTTCAATGTTATTATGAGTTTTGGACGTGGGTTCAACTCCCACCGCCTTCACCATGCGCCATTAGGCTAACGGATAGACCGCGGGACTACGGATTCTGAGATGGGGTTTCGATTACTCCATGGCGCACCATATGTTTTTCATTTGAAAAAAAATAAAAAATATTATATAATATATATAAAGTTAAAGAAAAAAAATAAAAACTGCACAGGGTGCAGATTTTCACACGCCTCTTAATAATGCGTACCATGTGAAAATTGAAATTATAAAGGCGCATACAGCAATCCTTCTTAATACGAAGATAAGTTTTATTGGTAAAACATTGATATTGTAAATCAAAGATAGTCAGTTCGAGTCTGACATTTCCGTAATTTGAGCGCCTTGTTTATCCGGGTATGGCTCAGTTTGGTAGAGCGCGCGCTTTGGGAGCGTGAGGCCGCAGGTTCAAATCCTGCTACCCGGACCATATAGACGCATACAGCAAAATCATAGGATAACTATGTGTCATCGGTTCAAATCCGATTTTACAAGCCATTTTTTGTAGATAGCTCAATGGGTAGAGCAATAGTATATGTGCGTCTAGTTTATTGGGGTTTAGCCAAGCGGTAAGGCATGGGACTTTGACTCCCACATGCACTGGTTCAAATCCAGTAACCCCAGCCAAGCATTTACGGTCGGAAATCGTATTTGCTTTTTAAATTAGGTAGGAAGTAGGATTAGAAGAGTCCATCTTTTAAAGAACGATTCATGAGGGCCCGATGAATCCTTGGGCGAGAGCCGCACTATCCAGGTTTGAGGTTAACCTGAACAAAAACCTCTTATTATGGGTCGGTAAGCCTAGCAGCGAGGGCAGCGGACTGTAAATCCGTCACATATGAAACATCGGTGGTGCAACTCCATCTCGGCCCACCAAGTAAGTGAGATTAATTACTGCGTTAAAGGACAAGCCTTTTAAGAAAAGCACACAGACGGCAATCGTCTGCGTCGGCATTTCTGATTACTGGTTCAATGCGTTTCTAGAGCGTGCAGTAGCCAGCTGGGGACAATATATTTATAGGGTGGCGACCATATAGCTCTATGTGCAGATAGTTTTATTTACTAGCACATTTGGCTTTACCAAGGAGCGGCTGGTTCTCCGAGCTGCAAAAGGACTGCATTAACAGGTAAAGTTAAATAATTAACTCGTAATACTCAATCCCGATGGCTGGTGGATAAAGGCTAGGGCAACTCAGGTTAGCGTCTAGTGTGTAGGGACAGAGTAACACGAGTTTTTTTTAATGGAGGAATAAAATATGACCAGCTGTATTATGAAAGACTGTGCATTAGTCTATACTATTCCAAAAAAAGAAATTACAAAAATAGACTTTGCACTTTGTAAACAACCTAAAGAAACTCTTGAACAATTTTATAATCGCCAAGAAATAAAGCCAGATTTACTTTGTAATGGCGGATTTTTTAATGTTAATGATGGAGCAACTATTTTTAATTTTGTTGATAATGGAAATTGGATTTCATCTTCAACAACTTATGTAGATGGATTTGGAATTAAAAATAATACTTTTGAATTTAGTAATAAACCAAGTGATTATTCTGAATTTATTTCTGCTTATCCTGTGTTAATTAAAAATGGTAAAGAAATAACTACTAATAGTGCAACTGAAATTAATTATAAGGCACGCAGAACAGTATTAGCATATGATACTAATAATATTTATTTAATTTTAGTAAAAGCTCCTGGTATGTTATTCCCAGCTCTAAAACAATTACTATTAGAATTAAAAGTCGATTTTGCTATTAATCTTGATGGCGGCGGTAGCACTAGATGCCTAGAAAAAGGTGTCTTAGCAACAGAAACCGCTTATAGTAGACCAGTTGATAATGTCGTATGCTTTTATTTAAGAACAATTTATAGAGTTCAAATTGGTGCATATTCAAAACGAGCTAACGCAGAAAAAATGTTAGCAGAAATTAAAACATTACCAGATATTATTGGTGCGGGATATAAAAATGCCTACATTCGTTTAATTAATGGATTATATAAAGTACAAGTTGGTGCTTTTAGTAAAAGAGAAAATGCTCAAAAAGTAGTTAATGACTTAAAATTTAAAGGTTATTCCTCTTTTATATCTCTAAAATAGTTTTGAAAGCTGAACCTCGTGGACGACCGTTATCCCGCGCACCGAGGCTCAGCATTTTTTTGAATGAAATGACAAATTTTGTATTTGTTATAAAAATATGATATAATTAATATATATAGGTGTAAAAGGAGTGCATAATGACAACTTGTATAGATTGTTCAATGTGCGATAAAGAATGTAAACAGGATATATTTGAAAATTTCAGAGATAAATATCAAGCAATTTCTGAATTTCATTATTCTCCAAACATTCATTCTTTACCCACAAACTTAATATTAGGATTAACCAATAATTGTAATTTAGCATGTCCATATTGTTTTGTGCAGCAAAATTCACAAACTATGACATACAAAATCGCAGAAGATGCTATTAAATGGGCAATAGAAAATTATCAAAAAAAA
>Ga0265301_10002976_pt1 | contig 18588 bp, 33 predicted proteins | sample AusTroGonzalo_MG_2_FD_193488 | JGI IMG/M metagenome (GOLD analysis project Ga0265301, IMG submission 193488) | Bovine rumen microbial communities from tropical cattle in Woodstock, Queensland, Australia - Gonzalo_04 | ecosystem: Host-associated > Mammals > Digestive system > Stomach > Rumen ... | reverse complement strand
ATACACTTTCCGCAGTCAAAGGGTGGCAGAGGTTTCAAGGACTTGACCTTGAGCCAACGAGCCAAGGCCGATCTCCAGGAGTCCGTCACTCCGGAGATGTCCACTATGTAGATGGTGACAAGTGCCACCAGGAGAAGGTCAATGTATGTCTGCATTGTATTCATCCAATATAATCTTGCGTATTCTTATCACTTCCTTCCGGACAGTCATATGGGAGAGGTTCATCTTCCTTCCGAGTTCCCGGTAGGATTGGCAGTCCGCATACAGGAGGATGATTGTCCTGTCCACTTGGGAGAGTTTGGTCTCTATGATCTCCTTGAGCCTTGCGACCTTGGGATCATCCAGGGAGAAGACATCCCTGTTGAATGCGTATTCCTGCTTGATCTGCCGGAACTCCTTGACTACCTCATTTAACTCTCTCATTTCGGTGAAGTTTTACCATCATCCTCTCAATCGCCTGTTCGTTGATGTCACCTCCCACTCCCATTGATATGCACCTTTCCTGGTATTTCCGGAAGATGTAATGGAAGGGAGAGTTGGAGGATCGGAATTGGTTGACAACTATCCTGGCAAGGAAGAAATTGATCTGATTGTTGTTCCACAGGTCAAGGATCTTGTTGTCATCGTATTCCAGGAGGATGAGATAGACCATTTGGCAGAGATCCTTGAGTTCGGCAGTCAGTTCGGAGTGCGAGATGTTACCAACGAGTCTCTCCACTCTCCTTTCCTTGGCCAGGATCTCAACTATTTCCATCTTGGTGATCACATCCTAAAATATACTTTCTATCGGAGGTGTTATCCCCTGCATAATTCTTGGCACATAGGACATCCTTATCATATCTATCGCAGGGAGGCCTGGATCTCCCAATCCCATATACACCGAGACATCCTGGAACTTATGGTATAACTTGAAGTATTCCGAGTTCTTGCTCCTGTATTGGTTGAGGATAATCCTGGCAATGAAATATCTCAACTGCCTCTCCTCGTTCATCTTGATGATCTTGTCCTTGTCATAACACAACAGGATAACATAGACCATCTGCGACAGGTCTTTGTGTGCATTCTTGAGGTAGTTCAATCCGGTGATGTTCATAATCATATGCTCAACCACCTTGTTGACTGCCAAAACCTCGATGATGTCCTTTGCCCTTTCCATACTACCTTCCGACAACGAGCATAGCCGCATCCCTTGCGTGGTTGGATGTCCTGCCCACCCAATTCGTTATCATCTTGAAGTATTCCGATGTCACCTTGGTCATTCCTCCCTGTGGCGGTTGAGCCTGGAATGGGATGCCGAGATCCTTGCAGAAATCCTCCCAAATGGAACAGTCTCGTTTGACCGATCCTGCACCCTGCATCTTCTCCCAGGAGTTGCTGCCATACCACTTCCGTTGCCTGGCATCCTCAAAGACAACAATGAGATTGCCAGGGTTGATGGAAGACCACACCTTGACCTCATCCAATGCCTGGTGGATCTTGAGAGTCCGGCAGTCAATGAGTGCATTCCTGCCGGAGTCCCAAACTGCGAATCCTGTCTCCGTTCCCGGATCTATTCCGATGTAGGTCATTCTCCCTGCTTGTCTGCCTGTTCACCTTCCGGTACAGGATAGAGTTTCTCAATGAGCGAATCCGCCATTTTTACCGCCTGCTCAACGAGACCTGTTGTGTCTATTTCTACGGATATTGCTCCAGGATTGCTCACCTTGATTACTGCCTTTGACTCGGTGGCAGTCCTGCAGAGGTTGCAGAGGATGTTGATTGCGAAGGATTCCCTCTTTTGCGAGAGGAATCTCTCCACCTGTGCCTTCTTCTCCTCCTCGGAGAGAGGCTTGGGTTTGGTTGGTGTTGGTTGCTTGTAACTCATAATGCTGATATTTTAATTAGGTTATTCAATCAGTTTCCTGTTTTCCGGTGCGATTATGCCGAGGTCGGTCAACACCGCACCTGCGGATGCCGACCTGTCCATATTGGTGATCGTTCTCATCGCATCCACCTGTGTCTTGTAGATCTCAATGATGGAGTTTGAGATCCCCACTATCTGCTTTGCCTGTTCAATGGAGACCTTCTCACAGGCATCCGCCTCCGGATCGGAGAGATTCTTGACTCCCTCCAGGGTTTCAAACAGGTGAGATTTCAAGGCCTCCAGGCCTATGTTATTATTTGCCATTCCTATGCTTGTTTATTTGTCTTTGCAATGCCCCCTTGAGGCGGATGATGTCTGCGAGATCCTTTGGGAATCTTGCGAGATATGAGTTCTCGTTCCTCATTTGGTCTGCGTTGGAGATGATGTAAAGGTTAGTTATGTCCAGGTTGAGAGGGTTGTGATCCTTGAACTGTATGTTGTGTCCAGGAGGGATCGCACCGTAGTGCTGCTCCCAAATCACCCTGTGCTTGAGTCTCCACTTGTTTGGATCTTCAACCTTGACCTCCACATAGCCATCCCTGTTCACCCTTTCAGATCCTACAGGCCGGATGTTAATTGATGGTCTTCCCTTCTTGAACATCGTTGGCTGACATTTGGCATACTGCTCCGGTGTCATTGCCTTCCCCTTGTTGGCCGGGATGTGTCCCTTGATGAATCGTGCCTTGATGACATTAGGGTTGGATGATGACATCCTGCCGGATCTGCTTATCTTCTCCGGGTTACATTTGAGGCCGAGTTTCTCCGCCATTCCGTAGATGGAAGACCTTGACCTGTGGATGACCTCCTGGATCTCTCCTGCGAAATGATCCGGATACATCCTTGTTAGGATCTCAATCTCCTCCTGTGTCCAGGGTTGTCCATTCATATCCTTTCAAAATGGGGAGGGAGTGTCAGCCGTTTCCACTCCCTTGATCCCCTCTACACCGATTTTAACACTAATTAATCTTTCGGCTGACTGATTTCTTGTAAACCTCCACATTGTCCCACCTGCCGAGTTTGATGTCCTCCGGCACAAGGAAGTCAATGCGGTCTTGTCCTGCGTTCCTGGGGTGCATCGTATCTTCCACCACCCATTCTCCGTCATAGACACCTGTTCCCTTGACCAGGATGGTGTCTCCATAGTGGATGCCGTGTCTTGCCATCATAGTCCTCTCCATTGCCACAATCCGGAGATCCTGCACCCTGTCGGTGTCAATGTGTCTGCCGGATGCGGTGACGGATGGTTGCTCGTTGCATTGCTCCGGGACTGCGTTGTAGACGGTTGCGGTGGTTGTGGCTGATATGAGCAGCCAGGCGAGAATGCGGAACATTTCTTTACCTCCTTTAGAATGGCAGGTCTTTGTCCGGATCATCCTCCGGTGCAGGTGCTGCCTGTGCGTTGATCTTGTCGTAGATGGGTGACCTCCTTGTCTGCCTGGGTTGCTCCTGCTCCCTGCGTTGCTCCGCCTGTTCCGGTGTCTGAATGTTCACCAGGTCAACATTGGTGTAGTAGTTTCCATTCCATTCCCTGGCATACATAGACCAAACCACCACTACCTCATCCCCTGCCTTGAATGAGTCGCAGAGGAGTGCCTTGTCTCCAAATGCGGTGAATGCCTGTTTGGTCACCTGTCCCTGGTAACCTGGCATTTCCAGGACTACCATCATCTTTTTCCAATCCCTTCCGGATGCAGTTGTTCCCTTGGAGATCTCATACATCTCGGAGATCGTTCCCCTTGTCGTGTAAAGTGCCATAGTTCTATGAGTTTGTTTTAGGAGTTAACCAATAGAGTTTGATCCGCCTGTTGAGTACAGGTGTGGAGATCCAAATGGAGTTGAGGTCGTAGTCGGCCTCATATCTTGGCTTGAGGTGGGAGACTATTGTCCTCATATCTTCCACCATAAATTCTTCGCAGTCCAACTGTGAGAGTTGTCTGCCATTTTTGAGGGCATTGAGGATTGCCCTGGTTGCGTTGTATCTATCTGACTTTTTCATATTACTTGACTGTGTTTTGTTTTGCCATTGCTCCTGCAAAGGAGTCCATCATAACATTGACAGGTGCGGTGGGAGTCGGCCTCTGCATCCGGATCTGCCGTTCCAACTGATTGCCCTCTCCCTTTGCGTAGTCAATGATGATCCTGTAGAGTGTAGAGACGGAGATGGCCGGGATGTCAGTCTCAAGGATCGCCCTCTTGATGACCTTGTGGATCTCTCCGAGTGAGATGTTACCTGCACCATACTTGGTGTCTGCCAGGAGTTCATCAACCAGGTTGGTGGCTATGAACTTGACGGTATTGTCATCGGCATTGTGTCCCTTGAACATAAATGCCTGTGTGATGATGGGGATCATCTGCGAGTATGCCTGTTCCACCGGGATGGTGTTGAGCCTTGGAAACCGCTTTGCATCCGCCCTCATCTCCAGGAGTGTTGCGTTACCTGGGTTGTAGGTTGTAAGACTATTGCTCATCTATGCCCTCCTTTTTTCCGTAGTATTGTTCGTGAAGATTCGTACCCATAAGGCGGTCAGCGACCTTGAGGTTATGCTCCAGGACTGACTCCTTTTGGGGAAGGGTTTGGGATGGGGATCTGCGGTTGTCTCGGATGCCGATGTGAGATTTCTCCCAGGTGATGATGGCCTGTCTCCAATTCTTCATCTTGTTCCTGCCTACCATCCAACCGTTGGATTCGTAGTGAGCGATGAAGGCCTCCGGATCTACGGAGTTTCCTCTCTCTCTGCAGTAGGCTCTGACCTCCTCAATGGTAGGTTTAACGAATGCCACCTTTGCACTATATATAGAAGATGATTTATCATCTTTTATACCTGTACTCTTATTATATGTATGTGGCAAATTTTCGCCACTCTGCCTGGCAGATTTTTGCCACTCTGCCTGGCAAGAAACGAGGTTGGATTCTAACATTCTCACCCTACCGTCAAAGGAGACAACCTTGACCAAATTGCGGTCAACAAGGTGTGACAGGTAGCCTCTTGCAGTCCTATCTGCCACACCCAAAAGATTGGCAATGTACTCGTTTGAGATGTAGCACTCCCTTCCCCTGGAGGTGAAAGAATCAATCTCCATAAGGAGGATCTTCTCATTCCAGGAGAGGTCGGTATCCTGCCAAATCTCAATGGGAATCCATATGCCTTTCACTATGCGTTCCATTATTTCCTTGTCCTAATTGTTACATAGTCAATAATAGCCTGTCCTGCTGCTATCCAAGCATCCATAAACCTCTCATCCTCGGTTGGAGGTCTTATCCCTTCCAACCAGGCTTTTGCCTTGTCAAGGTCTTCTTTGGTCTTTATTTCGGTAGGAAAAATCAATCCTTCGGCAACAACTTTCTCCTGCTTATGAGAGAATTTCCTCCTACGGATGCCCTGGCCATTCACGAACTTGGACAAGGATCTTCTGATATTCTTGTCAGAAGGGAGACCAAGGTTGTTAAGGATCTCCTCATAGGTGTACTTTTTCCCGGTGGTCTTCCTTGCCGACAACCAGGGAATGATGCGGTCTGCGTTGTCCCTTATCAAATCTGCCTGTGTCATAGTCTATCCCTCCTTGTTTGCCCTTGGTTTGGTGAATGTGCAGGTCGGTTTCTGCGTGGTGATGAACAGTTCCTCATCTCCATCCAGGAGGCCGTACTCCTGTGCCTTGGTGGATGAGGCGGTGAGTGTATATCCGATGTAGGCCGGGATGTGGAAGGCGGTGAATGCCTCCCTTGCCTTCTCCTCATAGAGAGTCTTGAGGACTTCCTTGTCAACGGAGGTGGTTAAGGAGGTGGTTGCCTTGAATGCGTATCCGCACTCTCCCTTCACCTTCTCCTGCCCGGTGGCGGTGAGTACCTGGTTGATCTTGACCTTGATGAAATCAATGGATTCATCAATGGCCGACATCTGCCGGGTGATGTAGTCCTTCTCGGCCTTGAGTGCCTTCTTGCGGTCTTCCTTTCCCTTAAGCCATCTTCCCAACAGGTCAATGCCCTCGGTGGTTAGGAGTTCCTGGAGTCCGGAGATCTGCTGCTCAACCTCTGCGGTCTGCTCGGTGATCTCCCCCTCCGATTCTGCGTACATCTCCTCAAGTGCGAGGAGTGCCTGGTCTAACTTTCCCAGGACTTCATTCATTTCCTTGTAGTTCATCGTATAAAGATTTTAGAGTTGATTTGCTATCCGGTAGTTCTCCACATCGTAGTCAAACTTGGAGATGGCCTCGTTGTCCGCATTGGTGGTCTTAATCCAAAACTCCTTGATGTCTCCGCCTGTGGTTGTCAACTTGCCCTGTGCGTAGGCTGCTATGCATTTCCAATACTTTTCCTCATCCATAGGGATGTAGTTGCGTTCCAAGGCCTGTTTCGCAGTCCTGGTGGCAGGTTTGCGTGTCTGCTTGGGTGCAGGATCTTCCGTTGGCTTGATGGCCTCCTCCTTGACCAAGGCATCCACATCATCCTCATCGGTGGCGATGTGAAAGAATTTCATCAAGTAGTATCTCTCCGCATAGGTGAGTGCAGATCCGAGTCCCTTGTCCCAGGCATTCATTCCGTTTGCGTAGAAGTCATTGACCAGGGATGTCTCATCCTCGGAGTCTATCCAGGTGAATCGGATCTTGAGTGTGGTGAACATCTCCGTCTTCTCACCGTTCCTGGTCATATAGGAGATCGGAGTGTTGGCGATCTCCACCACCTCCTGGGATAGCAGGAGTTTCTGCTTGTCCATCAGAGGCCGGAGGAATCCGAGAAGTTTAGATCCGGAGACATAGCCATACTTGGCCTGTCCGGTCTGCCCTTCCGCATTGGCGGCAAGTGATCTCATTGCCGCCTGGATCGTTGCTAATTTCTTGTAGACTGACATAATGTATAAAGATTATGAGTTGAACTTCCCAAGTTTCTCCAGGCCTCTGCAGCATCCGGCAATGACTGCTCCCCATCCAATTGTCCACAGGAGTTGGAGTGATGTGTTCTTGGTCTCCCCTGTCATCAGCACGAAGGCGAGACAGGCAATGATTGTGAGGATTACCTCAATGATTTTCTTTTTCATTTGTATAAAGATTTTAGTTGTGCCTGGTTGAGTGCATCTGCAGCCTTGAGTGCAAGGATGTCCTGGATGCAATACCACTTCGTTCCTGCCCTTCCGTCTTCCACCCTGCAAGGCCGGAGTCTCCCCTGGCTGACCGCATCGGTAAACCATTTGCCATAGATGTCCCTTGCCTTGCGTTGGCTGATCTCCGGGGAGACAACTCCCAGGTTGACCATCGCCTTGGTAGATCCCATCTCTGCGAAGGTGGATATGAGTATCTCCAACGCAGTCATTATGCAGTCCTTTCAATGGAATAAGTCCTTGCCTCCCTGTTGCGGTGGGTGCGATATTTCCTGTTCAGTCTCCATCCCAGGTCACAGGCATATGCCCGGAGTGTTGTCTCTCCGAGTGTGTCTGCGGAGACGGTGATCACCTCTCCGACCTGCATCTCAATAACTCGTTGTCTGAATGATTGCTTTTGCATAATTATTGCTAACTTTGTATATAACTATGTGCAAAGATATACAAGATTTTTCAATTATGCAAGAAAATCCAATAAAATTTCAAGATTCTTCAATGGAGGCCAGGAGGCAGTTTGTCTGCGATTCCCTTAATACATTGAAATTCAATGGAGTGATAGGTACACAAAAGGAGTTCGCCACCCTCCTGGGATTCAGCGAAGGCAGCATCTCAAAGGCCTTGAAAGGTGATGAGAGATTCCTCACCGACAACCTTATATCCAAGATTATTGCATTGATGAAAGAGAATGGATCTGCCGTTGTTCCGGAAGGCCTGGACAAGGCGGAACAAGTCCCCATCCTGCCAACGGAGGCGATGGCCGGAACACTCGGAGACTTCGCCCTGTCAGTCCAGGAATATGAATGCGAGAGGATGGTCTCACCCATCAAGGGTGCGGACTTCGCCATCAAGATCCAGGGAGACAGTATGTCACCGGAATACCCCTCCGGCTCGGTGTGCCTCATAAAGAAGGTAAACGAAAAGGCCTTCATTGAATGGGGCAAGGTCTATGTCCTGGACACCGAGAATGGTGCGGTCATCAAGCAGATCCGCAGGACTGACAGGGAGAATGTCGTAGAATGCGTTTCTCTCAATCCGGCCTTTCAGCCTTTCACAGTTGACACCTCATATATTAAGGGATGGTACAGGATCTTGATGATGATCTCCCTCAAATAGACCGGGAGACGGTTGAACACTTTTGGGAGAATCCGGACAATGTGATGCACCTGGTTGACCTCATCTTCTTGATGGAAGATCCGGACAAGGAGGTTATTTGTTCATAATTCACTATATTTGTGTTATGGACTGCACCTCCTTTCCCTGCGTTATCTGCGACCTTGTTAAGGGTGAATTCTGTTCTGCGGATGCCTTGAACAGGTATGTCAAGGACATCACCGTCTGCCCCCTGTATGCAGACATAGAGAAGGCAAGGCCGGAAATCCCCAGGAGGGAGAAACCGGACATCGGCCATTGGGTGATCCGTCAACCGGATGGCCTGTTCTGCTATTACAACGAGGTGACCGGGAAGATTGAGAGGAGGGATATGACATTGGAGGAGGTCATCCTGCACAGGGAGCAGACCTGGGGAATGTCGCATCAGCACTCCGAGGATGACACCAGGCTGCAGGTGGAACATCAGCCTGTGAGGTGGGAGGACATCACCAGGTGAAAAGATCCAGGACTTTTGCGTTGGCCTCCTGCATCAGATCCCAGGCCTTCTCCGCATAGATGTCCGCCACCTGGAATGAGCCTTTATGTCCGAGGCAGTCATCTATGGTGGACTTGTCTATGCCCTGTTTCCTTGCGAGTGATGCCCAGGTGTGCCTGGCTGCATAGAAGGTGAAAGGCTCAACATCATTCTCCTCGCACCATCTCTTGAGACACCTGTTCACCCTCTGCGTAGCAAAGTCCTTGTTGGAGGCAAAGGTGTGCAGTTCATTGAGCCACCATCCTCCCTTGCCCTGCAGTCTCTCCAGGTATGGTCTCAACTGACCGGGAATGCGGACTCTCATCTCCGCCCTGTCCTGCCTCCTGGAGGATGTCTTCCGCCTGTTGTAGATCCACTCCTCCCGGAATGGCTTGGCATAGTACAGGTCAGCCATATTCGCACCCATCAGACCAAAAGAGACAATGAAGACATCCAAGGCAGTCCGCATCACCCTGGAGTCCGTCTGCCAGGAGATGATCCTCTGCATCAGATCCTGTCCGAGGTTGCCCTGTCCGTTGCTCACCGGATAGATCTTGGCTATCTTGGAGAATGGTGACCTGGGAATCAATATCCTCCCTGCATCCTCATCGTTGTACTTATCCTTGGCTGCGTTGAAAAGATGCTCCAACTTGACAAGATGCCTGGTTGATGCACCCCTGGGAATCTTCTCCGCCTTTGATGCCTCAACTGCCCCTGTTTGGCGATTGTAGTGCATCTTGGGAAGATTGTCCACCTCATCCATCCAATCAAGCAATATGCCCCTGGAAATGGCATTTATGTCAATCCTGCGTTCACCCAGGAAACGAGCAAAGGAATTCAACGCACAGGTGTATGCCCTCCTGGTTGACTCGGACTTGGTGAGGATGTACCTGTCACTCCATTCAAAGAAATCCAGGCGGAACTCCTCCTGGGAAAGGGAGTCCTTGATGTGCCTTACCACCCAATCCACATCCTGCCCCTCCAGGTCAAAGGGAGAGATGTCCTTCACCGAATCCCTCATTTGTGCGATTAGTGCATCAGTCTTGTTGAGGATGGTTGCATTCTTGATCTTGAGAGTCCTGGTGAGGTCTCCCTGGGTGACGGACAGGGTTGTCGGCAGTCTGCGAGTCTTGCCCTTGAATGTTACTCGGATGTTGACCGGATATGTTCCGTCTTTCCTGCGGTTGCCGGGAATGATGATGGCCTTGAATGTGATCATAGGTATAAAGATTTTCAGACAAAAGGGATGTTTCAGACAATATTAAGACAAAAATTGCAGACATCAAAGGCAGACTACCTGCCAACTATGAAAAAGGCCTTGCGACCTACGGCCTTGAAACGGCCTCCTGTGAGTGCCTGGGAGGGATTAGGTCAAAGATAAGGTTAGAATTGATATTCCCTCGTTGAGAAACGAGGGTTTGTCATTTATAGTCAATGAGTTATGCCAAGTTGCCATTTGGCGGTTTGGCAGTTTCAGACAAAATGCAGACAAAAAATGCAAAAAAGGAGGCATCTCTGCCTCCCCAAATCTTTATACATTGCCAGGACAGGAAACCATCCAAGCAATGCAAAGATAGTGATTATTATTCTTTTTCCAAATCCTTGACCAGGTTGTCAATGATCCTGCCCGGCTTGATGCCACATCCCTTGGATGCCTCGTTGAGGATCTCCCTGGTGTGGCGGCTGACGGAGATGACCATCTGCACCCTCTTGGTCTCCGGATCTGCAGGTTTGCGACCTGCTCCAGGCCTCGCACCTCCCCTGTTGTCCTTTGCCATATCAGTACTCCTCTTTTAATTTCTCAATGAATGCAAGTAGTTTTTCATAGGCCTCTATCCTCACCGCACAAAGAAGCCCTGCAGGGAATCCATTTTTAGTCTTGTTCATTTCAATAAGCCTCTTAATCTCGGTTATAATCTTTTCTATCTTATCCATATCTTAACCCTCCATTTTCCAATAGCCATAGATCCTGCGTGGCTCTCCAAAGGAGTTGCGTCTGCAGTCAAAGATGTCCCTCACCTGGTTGTCAACCACTGCGGTGTAGTGTTTAGCAACCGCACAAACCATCCTCCCCTCCGGTAGTTCTCCAGGAAAGAAATGGACTGCTTGGTGAGATCCTATTCCGGATGTAAAAGTCCAGGTAAATCCAAGGGACTTCATCAGCCTCTTAAATTTGGGAGACCTGGTGTCTACTCCGTTCCTTGGAGTCTTGCCCATAGCCTTGAAGATGGCATCATAGACCTCCTTGTAGTCCCTACCGCTTACTATTGCAATGGCTCGGCAGACACAATCTCCGGTCTCTCCCCGGAAATACCTTGCCCTGCCACCATCATCGTATGTGTATCGCATCAGTTCCATATCAGTCCTCCTCCTTGTCTTCTATCTCGCCATCCTGGATCTTGTCCAAGACCTCGGTGTCCATTGCCCAATACCTCTTTGCCCTGCGGAGATTCGCCCTCCAAAAGGAAAGCCAATCCTTTGCATCATAATCATCGTACATCTGTTCGGTCTCCTGGTGTGACAGTTGATCCGTCTCATCGTATTCCACCCAGGTCAACTTGCCGTTTTTGTAGAGGCGGAAATTTGCCACCCTCCTGGTAGTGTAGGCATCCTCATAGAGGGTTACGAAGGTTTCCTCCGTCTCGTTGCCAAATGCCTTGAGGTCTGCATTGAATCTCTCAAATGCCTTGACCATCCTGTCTGATATTCTATTTGCCATTGTATAAAGATTTGATTGTTTGACTTTGGTTTGGTGGGGAGGGTTGCCCCTCCCCTGGGTGATTTACTTCATTGGTCGGAAGATAAAGCAGATTGCCTTTGGTTTGAGAGATCTTCCTGCCTTGGATTTCTTTGCGTACCTAAAGGCGGTCATCCTGTAGCATCCATCTTCCCAAAGCCTCCAGGTGATGTCATCAAATTCCTCAAAGGTGCGGAGGAAGTTCTCTCTCCTATCCATCCATTCCAAAACTTGATCCTTGGTGAATGTGTCTCTCCAATTCCTGGTCTTAATGATTTCTTGTGTGGCAGGATCGTAAATGTTAGCCTGTCCTTTGTAGATTGTTGTTGTCATAATGTATAAAGATTTAATTGGTTTGTCATCTGATTGCACTACAAAGGTAACACTATTTTTTTGAATAAACAAATATTTTTTTCAAAAAGTTGCAAAAAAGTGCAAAAAAATCTGCAGGTATTTCACAACACCTGCAGACATCCCTAAAACTAATAACCTATGACACCAGGCAGACCGCCCGGCTATGAAAGTAGTGATTGGTTATTCCTCCGGCCATTCCCCTCCTACGGAAGGATGCAGACACCTGGCAACAGGCCAGGCCTCGCTGCTTTCGGAGATGGTGAAATCCAATGCCTGTGCCTGTGCCTGGGATGGCTTGTCGTAGGCAACAAGGCCGATGTAGGACATTCCTGTGATGTCAATGGTGACCTCCTGTGCCTTGGAACTGATGGTCAAGAATCCGGCATCTACGAATCCGGTGGTTGCGGAGGTTGAGACACACACCTTCAAGTTGAAGGCCTGTAATGCAGCCATTGAGACTTTGATCTTGTCACCCTGGAGATTTTGGGGAATGGCAAAGATGTATCTCTGATTTGCATAGACCGCCAATTCTCCATTCAGTATGTTTCCTGTCTCCCATTGGATGGAGGATGAGTTCTCAAAGAAGACTGATCCCTGGCCTTCATCCCATACCAACTCATCCAGGCACAATGCCCTCTTTGCTCCACCTCCGTAATAATGGGAGTGATATAGCAGCCAGGTCTTGTTCCGCTTGTCCGCCCATATCTCGGCACAATGACCTGCACCATAGAGATATTGTGAGGTCGGACTTACTGACAAGTCGGCAGTAGTCAAGACATCCGTATATCCTCCGGATGTCGTAGCCGCCACCCCTTCCTTGTTCACATAAGATCCGTTGATGCTCCTGGATCTGACACATACAAGATGATAGGTGGCATTGGCATAGGCTGCGGAGGACAGGAAAAGATACCACCATCCATTCCTCTTGTAAGGCATACACCCCTCCAACTTGTCAGATCCGGATGTCGTTCCTGTTCCGGCCACCACCTGCCAGGAAGATCCCTCCGCAAAGTCAACTCCGTTTGCATTCATCTCCCTTATCCAAATCTTGTTGTCCCCTGCGAACAACCACAGTTTTCCTGTCTCATCAAAGGCGAAGGCAGCATCTATCAGTCTCGCACCCTCTCCGTTGGTGACTACCTTGTTGTAGGTGAATCCGTAGGTCGGATGTGAGGATGTGAGGAATACGAATCCCAATCCCTTGTCGCTTGGCTTTCCAAGGATCATCACATAATGGTCGGCAGATACCTTGAACATCGTTGCCGCCCAATAGTAGTCCCCTCCCAAGGCAGTCCTTATGTCGGAGATGGAATCGGTTGTCCAGGGAGTGAATCCCACCAACTCCCACTCCACCATATTCCTTGACCTGTAGAAGGGTGCGGTCTCCAGGGATGTGGTGTTGTTGGTTGCCAACATATACCAATAGCCATCCTCTCCATCCCAAATCGCAGGATCGGGAAGATCCACATTGGGGATGAGAGGATTGTTGTAGGCATTGGTGTTGTACCTCTTTGGAATCCACACCTGGAGATTGGTCATCTCCATAGTCGCATCGGTGGCGGCTACCAACATACCGCTTGGGTTATAGATGTTAAATCGTATGAATCCCCTGTCGGTGGGAAGGGAGATTGCTATCGGAGTGTATTCATCCTTGACATAGAGTCTCCGAACTGCCGCCCCTGTTGAATCATACAACCACAGGACATATGAGAAACCGAAAGGACAGGAATGCTTGACATAGATATTGTCTCCATTCTGCACTCCGATGAGTCCGGTGATCCTTCCGTTGGAGGTCAATGCTCCTGTCTCTCCATCCATTCCTCCTTGTCCGTAGGATATATTTTGAAGGTGGACATATTCTTGCCGTTTCTTCAAGTCAATGAATGAATACTGACTCGGCACTATCCCTGTGTTCTCGGAGGCATCCACTTCTCCTTTGGAGACAACACCAAAGAAAACTGTGCTGACCGTTATGGACTCCGCCCGGCATTGCTCCTCCGAAGGCTGATTCCACAGGAGGATCACGATATATGGAGAATTGCCAACGGAGAATTCCTGGTCAAGTGTATAATCCCCTTCCGAAAGGCAGGAGGTTATGTTGTACCTGTCATCCGCCAGGAAGACATTGATGTGGAATGAACTCGTTGTCTTGGTCACCCGGAACTTGCCTGTCACCCTCATATCATCCGGAACAGGGATGAAGGACATTTTATTGGCATAATTGCTTGTATCCAGGGAAGGGATGTTGATGTTGCCTGTAATCCACTCGCCTGTGGCTGCAGTCCACACTTGTCTTGTAGTGGCCGGAGGAGTGAGTCCGTCAAGAATCTCCTTCAATTCCTTTCCCATCTCTGCGGACAACACCTTGGTCTCTCCTCCATCCTCCAGGTTATTGACAACATCTGAATTTCTCAAGACATAAGAATCCGAAGTGAGGATGGCAGAGATTGAGAAATCCATCGCCTGTGCCTCCGCCTGTGTAGGATTATCATATACTACCAGGCCGATGTAAGTCTTTCCTGTGAAGTCTATGGTCGCAGTCTGCTCACCGGAACTGATAAGGAGGAATGCATCATCCGAGAAACCGGAGGTCGGAGATGCGGAGGTGCAGACCTTGAGGTTGAAAGCCTGGTCTGCGGCAAGGGTGACCTTGATCTGCTCCGCCCCCTGCAGGTGCTGCGGAAGGGAGAAAATATATCTTTGATTGGGAGAATTGTTCAGACCGCCATTGAAGATGTTACCTGTCACCCAGGAAACCGATGAGGAGTTCTCAAAGAAGACTGTCTCCTCGTTGTTATATCCGAACATCTCCCTCAACTCCTTCCCCATCTCTGCGGAGAGTGCCTTTTCTGCTCCTCCTTCATACAGGTTGTTGACTATCTCAACATCCTTGCCGACCTTGATGGTTGCGGAACTCCAGGCGGCATTGTGATAGGCCAGGACTCCGAGATAGCCTTCCTCAATGGTCACATTGCCGAAGTAGGGATAAGTCCCTGCCCCTGCAAGGTAGAAGACATCCTGGGATGGAGTCCCCGGATTGGTGGAAGGGAGTGCCACCCCCTCATACTTGTAGCCTGTCTTGAACAGTAGATCCGACAAGGCAGAGGCCAACTTGTCCGTTGTCACCGCACCGTCTGCTATCTTGGCGGAGGTGACTGCCGAGGATGCCAACCTTGCGGAGGTGATGCTGCCATCAACCACCATTGCAATGGTCTGATAATGCCAGGAGGAGTCATAGTAGAACACTCCGAGACTGCCCTGGGAGATCGTTGTCCCTCCGAAGTAGGTGAATGTACCTGCACCTGCGAGATAGAACACCCTCTGATCCGGAGTACCAGGGTTGGTGGAGGTCGCTGCTATCCCTGCAAACTGATAGTCTGCACCCAGGGAGTTGATGACCTCATTGAGGACTGAATTGAGGATCGCCCCGGTTATCTCCTGGTTGTTGTTGGTCTTTATGTTGGCATTGACCGTAGCCTTGAGAGATGTATAATTTGACATAGTTCAATTTTTTAATCGTTATCTACGACAAGAAAACCGAGGGTTGCCGCATTGGGATAGAAGACACCGTTCACACTATCAAACATTCCACCCACCCCATCTTGACTTGCAGGTTTCAACTTCCTTGCAGGACTGCCGTTTACCGACAACACCCATTCTCCCTTGAGTGCCATAACTGATGGCGGATATTGGTTGGAAGTGATGCCTCTTGCCAACAGTCTCACAGGATAAGGGTTGGCATTCGCTTGACTTGCGGTCACCGTTGAGTTGAGTGCGGAGAGAGTATAAGTGCCATTCTCCCAGGTAAGTGAAAGCGAGACCTCCTGTCCTATGGCCGGGATGTTAGGCTCAAGCAGGTGAGAAGCATATGTATAGATGTTGATCTTCTGCCCCTCCGATGCCTGGATGAATACCGACCAATAATTATATGGTGAAGTGTAGAAGTTGGAGATGATCGTGTCCTCATTGGTAGCATCCCTCAACCTTATGAAAGTTCCGGTGATGCTGAAAGGATTGCCGGACACATCCAGGCCTGTATTGATGTAGGCCTCTCCGTCTCCCATAACATAGTCATACAGATATGTTCCGGAACTTGGAGGGATAATCCCTCGGAGGAGAGTTCCTTGGGATGCGGTGAAGACATTGCCGGAGATGGAGTCCGTCATTCCTACGGTAGTCCCATTCTTGTAGGGAGTTCCTTCCCATACCTTGTCTCCATTCTTGTCCCATATAGTGCAATAGGCAATGCCTCCTGGGAATTCCTGCTGATTCTGCCCTCCTGTACCGAACAGGTTGAAATTGTATGAGTTCCCTGTCGGTGCGTTGTAGGTGGTAGTGTCATCCACTCCGTCAAGGGTTGCCTTGCCTGTGGAATAGTCCCAAACGAAGGTGTGCCAGGTATTGGGGAGGATATTGGAGAAGGCATTGTCCTTGAATCTCCCTCCGATTGCGACTCCTACCTGTTGAGTGTCCACATTGTAATATACCGACAAGGCATTCCCCACATTGTGGCTTGACCTGCCTCCGCAGATCTTCTGCCAGGGAGTTGATCCACTATAATAATACTTGACATTGGTCGGACAAAACTTGACCTCAAACTTGCCAACGGTAAGTTGGGAAATCCCTGTGTCTATCTTGGCCTTGTCGCATCCTCGCAGATACCTCTCTCCTGTACCAGGAGGAGGAGTCCCACCTCCCTGTGCCACAGTAAGGATCACAGGAGATGCACCGGATGCAGAGAAGGTCACATTCTTCTGCCTTTGGGACACACCCTGGTTGGCATCGGAGGAAACCTGTACCGTTTGGTTTCCTGCCGATGCATCATAGTCAAGGTAGATGTTGTCTCCACTACCGTCACCCCAGGGAATAGTAGTCCGCATCGTACTAACTGATTGTCCAGGAAGTGTTGGATGTTACGGTCACACTCTCTGCAGTTCCTGCTGCGGTGAGGTTGATGGTCGTAGGACTGATTGACAGGTAGGCATCTCCTGCGGCCTGGGTGATCTCACAGGTGGCGGTGTCTCCGTTGTTGGCGGTGACGGTCAACTGCGAAACGAGTGCTGCAATCGTGGTGTTCTCTGCAATGTTTGCAAATGTGATGGAGAAGGTGTACTGCTGCGTTGCTCCAGGATCTCCTGTGATGGCTGCTCCGTTGGTCGTACTTGCGGAGTTGGCGGTGTAGGTTGCCGGAAGGACAAGTCCGATGCCGTTTGTTCCGGTAAGGGAGAAGGTCAACTTGGAGGAGTTGGATGTTCCTGTGATGGTCACCGATCCCCCTGCCTTTGCGACTGCTGCGGTGGAGTCAATGGTTACAAACTCCGCCTTTCCTGCCTGGTTGATCGTGAGAGTCTTGGACTCCACTCCGGAGGCCGAGAAGGTTGCAGTCGTTGTCCTTGCCACCCTTCCGGTGTGTGCCGAGCCTGTCCAGGAAACGGTGTCGTTTCCGTTTCCGCTTTGTTTGTTGGGAGTTACCCAAGATGCGTAGGCCATATCGTTATCGTTTAATTAGTTAACATTCCAATTCGTGTTGCTATAGACATCATTTTCAGCCTCCCAATCAACGAGCCAAACTACCGTAGGCTCAATCTCCAGGAATGGAGGTTGCGGCTGCTGATCCAGGACTGCAAGGGTGCATAGGATTCTCCTTCTTATTCTCTCCGCCTCCGTCATACCTCCAGGATGAATCCGATTCCGTCTGCAATGGAGACCTCATAGTGCTTTCCTGCATTCAGTTCCGGCCTCCCCTGTAAGGACAGGCAGTTACCTGCCCACTTGGTGACCTGGGAATCCCAGGCTATGTCCGGGACTGTCTCCCCGGTCTCAAAGATCAAGGTGTAGATGTTCTCCACATCCGAATCTGCAGGAGTGCGGAGATTGACCTCCACATCCTCCCCAATGACTCCCACCCTGTAGATGAGATTTGCGATGAGTCCCTCCGCAGGTATCTCCGTCTGAATCTCCGGCAAAACGAAGTCATACACCGCCTCCGAGGAAGGACATTCCCCTTCCGTTGAGTCCGGACTGACTCCCTTTCCGAGTGTGCCGACTATGAGGTTGAGTACGGTGTTGAGAAGGTCTCCTGTTATGAGCCTCCTTCCGTTCCTCTTGATGTAGGCATCAATGACCTCCTTTATCTGATGGTAGTTCGCCATTGTCTTCTTTTACTTGAAATATATTTGCCCCTGTCTCCGTATTTTACCAGGACAGGAGGTTGTAGTTCACACCAACTCCCACATAGGGAGAAATTCCCTTCATTGTCACTCCGACTCCTGCCTGGATTCCCACTCCCCACCTGGCCTTCTCCTTGATGGTCTTGACCGTCTCAATGGTGATGATCCTGTCGTTGGTGTAGTGGATCACCGAGTCAACCTGTGGGTTTACTCCGGAGGCATAGACAACTGCCAGGGAATCTTCCCACCGGATCTGCTCCCTTTCCAGGAAGAGATACAAGGTGTCCCTCAAGGTCAAGGTATCGGTCACCGCAATGGTGTCCTTCTTGACCACCGTCTTTGTGACCAAAAGAGGCTCAATTTGCTTGATAGTGTCCCGGATGACCAATGTGTCAACCTTGGTCTCAATGGTCACTTCCTGGCCTTGTCTGCCCACCTTACAGCCAAATCCAAAGGCAAGGGAGATACAGAGTCCGAAAAGGAATCCGCAGAGGATAGTTTTCCACTCTTTCATATCATTCCCAGGTATAGAAGGATTCCGTCAACGGTGGCATCCGCAATCCGTCTGCGAGTCTCCTCCTTGAGCAACCAGGCACATTCCTCCTTGTTGTCGTAGAAGAAATTTTCCAACAGGACTGCAGGACACCTGGTCTTCTTGATGATGTAGAAGTCCCTTTCCTTGTCCGCATCTCAGTCACTCCAATCAC
>Ga0265301_10002974_pt1 | contig 18589 bp, 28 predicted proteins | sample AusTroGonzalo_MG_2_FD_193488 | JGI IMG/M metagenome (GOLD analysis project Ga0265301, IMG submission 193488) | Bovine rumen microbial communities from tropical cattle in Woodstock, Queensland, Australia - Gonzalo_04 | ecosystem: Host-associated > Mammals > Digestive system > Stomach > Rumen ... | reverse complement strand
ATAAAAGCTGTTCTACCAGATTTTATAAAAGGAGGAATAGTAGGCCCAGATATTTTAATGGAAATTATGACTGCAAAAAGTCTTACTGAAATGAAGGCTTAGGTTAATAAATCTATTAAAAAATAGAAGGAAGAAAATAATTAGATACAGCAACTTACTCAACAAGTTGAAGAACTTAATAATAACTTACAATAGGCTCAAAAACAATTATAGCAATCTCAAGCTAAAATAGAGCAACTTAATGAAGCTAAACTTCAAATCGAAAGAGAAAAAGTTCAACTTCAATATAAGATTGATGACTTTAAGGCTAAGACAGAACGTACATTTAAAGAGAGTCAAGCTGAGAATGATACTAAACGTACAGAAATTGAGTTTATGTAGTTATACGATAATAATCCATATAATGATAAAGTAAGAAATATATGAAAATCTTAAACGACGGAGTAACTTTTTTTGAAAATCCTCCTACCATTTAGACTGATTCTAATGGAAATATTATTATAATGGATGATTTAATTTATCCAGTAAAAGGAATGTCTAAAGAAGATTGTGTATCCATTTATATAGTTTAGAATAATAGAACTGTTAATCCAGTTGTTATTTATTATCAAGTAGGTAATCCTGGAGAAACATTTACTATTCCAGCTTAGGATGGATACATAAGTTTCTGCCATATAGTAGTTCCTACAAAGGAATTCTTTGATTCTCATGAAGGACAATTTACTTATTGGGGAGATTAGAATGGAAAAGTGTATAAAGAATCTGGAGAAGTTGATATTCAAGAAGTAATTGAAGTAAATGATTCTAATTTAATAAGACATATGCATAATTTCTTTTCTGTATTCCATTTAAGAAAATGCTATATATCTTTATGTTAGAAAATTTTTAATGATGGTGGGTTTGATAGATGTTTTAATACAAAAATAGATAAAAATTTAATATATAAACGCGATTTAGTTTGGGCAGCACTGAATGTTATTCAGTATATGATAGATTTTAATCAATTAGCTGAAGCATAGAGATTATTAGAACGTATTAATGGATGTAACGGATTATGTGCAGGAGTTAATACTGGAGATAAAGGTTGTGGTTGTGAATAATGAGTTGCTGTAAATGTTGCTTACCTATAATTTCAGATTTTGAGTTTGAAATTAGTAATGATATATTTATTTCGGACTATAAAGATATTAATTTATCAATAGTTCCAGAAACAGATATAGACCTACTTAAAGATAAAATAATTTGTGAATTCAAATTGATTATTAGTGAATTGGAGCAAGGTCACAGGCCAAACCTGGAATTTCTATTAGAAGAGATTTCAGCAGTTGATTTAGAAAAAGAATTAGATGATCGTGAATTTATTATTCAATATTACTTAAATAATACAAAATGATAAAAGAACATTTAGTAAGTGCTTCAGTCACTAATGGCGCTGAATGTATTTGCAATCCAGAAGTTCTGTTAGGTACTAAATATGGCCTATGGGATTTTGAAAATGAATAGGCACCTAGAGGGGCACTTCTAGATTTAAATGCTGCCTGGGAATTGTTCTTAAGTAGACAGGGATTTGATAATGTATCTTTTGAAGAAAATGAACATAAACAACATGAGGTAATAGATGGTGTAGTTTATGAAGAAGGAGATACAACTTATACCTTACTTGACGACAATGGTAATCCTACTAATGCTACTTTCACGATAAAGGCAAATAAAGGTCCTATTGAACATATTGAATGGTAGGATGGTAAACTTTACTTGTATTATACTAAGTAGCGTCCATTAGAAGATAAAGACCTTAGAGAAGGAATTCCTCTTCATTATGTAACAGATAATGAAGATAATGTTGTAATTGACGAGGAAACTGGAAAGCCTTTAATCTATGATTATATAGCAATTCCAGTAATTGAGATATTTGATAATGATGAAACTAGACAATTATTCCCCTGGTTCTCAGATGATAATAATGTTGTTTAGCTTCGTGATGCTATAGATGGCAGAGAAGGACATTTAGGAAGTATTGCTATAACTCCTGAGAGTGAATTCTATTATTCTAAAGAAGTTGATGGAGAAAAAAATCAAGATTTAATAAGTTTATAGAGTGAAAGAACTTAGTTACAAAAAGACTTAGGATTCTCTTAGACTTATGAAAAAGCAATGGATTATCCAGATCCTGATGATGGTGAATATCATACTTATAGAGCTACTGGTAGTAATTTATCAGAAGTTTTACATAATGGATTTGGAGATAAAAGTTCTTTAATTGCTGCCATTAATGAAGATTTAGTAAGAACTAGGATTAATACAAGATTACTTTCTGATAAGACAGTAGGTACTAATCTTGAGTGGCAAAATCTTTTAGTGTTTGCTGATTCTATTAAAAATAATGCCTTTAAAGATTCAGAAATTCCTAACTTACTCGATGCAATAAACTGGATTCAAAATGAAGAAATTGGAACATTCAATGAAGACATTAATCCTGATATTGTTAAAGAAGTTGATGGAGAAGAAGTAACAGTTGAAACTATTACTGAAGCTCTTAATGTAATTTTTGATTACTTTAATTTCTTAAGAGATAGAATTGGTTATGATACTGTTTCTGGTAATTTAATTGATTTAACTACTGATGCTAAAGAAACTCTTACAGATGCAATTAATGAAGTAGATTAGCATACTGATGCTTTAGCTGAAATAGTTCAAGTTACAGAAGAATGGGATCCAGTACATAAAAAGACTTATTATAGTAATCCTGATTTAAATAAGATTACAAAGAATAGACTTCGTTTAGCTGCTGTAGAAAAAGATGATGTTACGATTGTAGAAGCAATTAATGAATTACAAGCTGAAATTGGTAATTTATCTTCTAGTAGATCTAATGATAGCTCAATACCTCAATTAACAACTGATTCTAAAAATTCAGTTGTTGAAGCAATAAATGAAGTTGATTTACACGCTGATAATAATTTTGCTACATTAGGAGCAGAATATACAACAGATGTAACAGGAAAAAAGAATTCAGATATTAATAACTTAACCACTGCCGATAAGAGTTCTATAGTTAATGCTATTAATGAACTTGATAGTGATATTGGTGATTTAAGTAACCTTAATACTGAAAATCAAGATGATGTTGTTTCAGCAATAAATGAAACCATAGCAGAAGCTCCATTTAACTACGAAGATGTAAACAATGAAAATAGTGGAGTAGTATTAAAAAATCAAAATAATCACGCTGGAGATAAATCTTTAGCTATTGGAAGTGATAATGATATTACAAGCTATTCGTTTGCTAACGGTGGAGAGAACATTTCTTAGGGTAATTTTACATTAATAAGTGGTTATAAAAATACTTCTAAAAAGAAATGGAATCTAGTAACTGGCAAGCAAAACATTAATGATGGAAACTATAATTTAATAAATGGACTTTCTAATACTGTTACTGGTGATAATGATATTGTTAGTGGTTCTAACAATTAGGTAATTGCTCAAAATTCAGTAGTTCTTGGAGATAACAATTATGCTAAGAATTCTGACCATATTACTGCAATAGGAGAAAGTAATATATTTAAAGATAATGTTAATAATTCTATTGCTATTGGTAAACAATCTAAAGTAAATGGAGATAGAGCTGTTGCAATAGGTACTTCAAATTTTGTTTCAGAAGAATCAGTAGCTATTGGTTACAATAATGAAACTGAAGGGCCTGGAAATGTTACTTTAGGAAATAATAATTATACTGGTTGTGATGATTCTTATACTTTCGGAAATTCTAATAGAACTGAAGGTGATCACGATTATACAGTTGGTGAAAATAATAAAGTAACTGGAGATAACAATTATTTAATTGGAAAGAATCAAAAAGTAGAAGGAGATAATAATGTTGTAATTGGAAGTACTGGTACAGTCAGAACTGAGAATGCAATAGTTATTGGAGAGTTTGAACAACCTCAAAATAATTCTACTAATATAGGAAGAGATATTTTTATTCAAACACATGATACAGAAAGTAAATTACAAAAACTTATTTTTGTAGACTTAAATGATTGGTGTAAGAATAATAATGCAGCTTCTTTGAATGGAGAAAAATTCTTAGATACTCAACACGTAGTTAATGCTCTTAAAGTATATAAGTCTAGAGAATATGCTGATACAGCTCTTCTTAGATTTACAATGAGTGATAATGAAAACGGACTCATTATAGTTCAAGGTAAATCTTCAAGAATATTCTTGAATGGCTCTTGGTACTTTACTGATAACATTGAAAATGGTTGGAGTAGACACGAGGGTGAATATCTTAAAGTAATAAATAAAACAATTGTAGATAATACTGGTAGATAGATTACTAAACATTATCTCGCTTTAATGGATTAGTTATCTACAGAATCAATAGTAGATACAGTTGGTGGACAACGTTCCAATACAGAAGATTTTGGAACAATTGATTTAACCCACTCTTATGGTGCGGTTGATTTAGAAGATGTTGAATCTGCATTAGATTTAGTTAGTAGATTCAATAGTAAAGTTGATAAGACAGCTAGAATTATAACAAAATTCTAGGATGCTAATGGAGCTATTTTCGATAAAACTCAAAACTTTATTGATCCAAATGACTCATCTCTCTCTTCTAACATTACACTAAGTCTACAAGACTCTTTTGGATTTAATAAGTTTGATTATCAGTTAGTTTCTGAAAAAGGTAGACCAAATGGTTATGTTCCTCTTAATGGAGATGGAATTATTTCTTCTGATTATTTGCCCTCTTATGTTGATGATGTTATCGATGTTTGGGCTGAATATCAAGTAGACGGTCTTACCCATGATTTAATAGATGTTAGACTTTATTAGATTGTTAATGAATTAGATGGTGAAGGAAGAGAAGTTATTGCTAGAGGAGAGCCTATAGTTTCTGGGGAAAAGGGTAAGATTTATGTAGAATCTCAACCTAAACCAGAAGGTTATGTAAGTTATCAATTCAGATGGTCTGGATTAAGATTCGTTGCAATTGGTGCTCACATAATATTAGGAGAAGTTGAAGGTACAGCATTTGACGGAGGAAGAGGTAAGGCCTTGGAGGATGCTTATAATGATCATGCTAGAAGTGGAGTCGATATGATTCCTGTCATGAATGAATATAATGACTAGCAAATGGTTGATGATTAGGGTAATCCAATGTGGGTTGTTTATAAACCAAATCCTCATAATGTTACCGCACATTAGCTTCCTGTCATTGTTAATGATCCTAATGATGAAACAAATACTTCTTTAGAGGACTCCTATCCAAAAGAATACAAAGTAGATACTGCGATTTAGGAACTCTTTAGAAGAATAAATCTTGATGAAGATAATTATGCTTCTACGTCCACTTTACTTGGTACGCCAGAAGATATTTAGGAATTAGATTAGCTGAATAACATTGAAGGTGACGAAATTCCTACTGTTATAAGACAAGTTCTTGTTAACAAAGAGAATATCGATGCTATTCAACCCGTTGAAGATTCAGATATATAGGATTTAGTTTCTACATATTTTAAATTATACGGAGAATAATGGATTTCAATCCTGCGGACGTATTGATACATGTTAGAGAGCCATTTAATAAAAATACATTATGGATTCAACCGAAAGATGATGAAATTAAAGTATAGATTTATGATACTAACAAATGGAAAACTATTTTTAGTACCAAAGATAATGGACTCTCTACATTATCATTACAATAGGTTAAAGAATTAATCAGCTCTCTTAGTGTAGAATTAAATGACAAATTAGTTAAGCAATTTAATAAACAAAATGCTAATCTTTCTGCTACTCTTTCTAAGTTAAGAGAGTCTGACGCTAAGATTGCTGAATTAGATAATAAGATAGAGAAGTTGACGAAGAGATATTCTACAATTATGTCCAAATTAACTTAGAATGGCAAATAATAAAAACTTTTTAGATAACTAGGGATTAACTACTCTTTTATCCGCTCTTTCTGCCAAGATAAAATCCAAAACTGCTGGAGAAATTGAAACTATTGAGGTCGAGGATGCAGGAAATATTATAAAGGATGCAAAAGATCCTAATAATTTTACAACAACCCACGCAGTAGTAGAATATCTTAAGAACAGAAAGAGAATAAGATTAAACCAACAAAGTACTTCTGTAACTCAAGAAGAAGAAACTTATACAATTAACAATAATGTTTCTGAATACAATGGAGAAGATGAAGTATAGATAAATTTTTAGCTTGCAACTGCAAGCGACATTGCAAACCTCTTCGCTTCAGATGTTAGTGAAGGTGATTAATTTAATTTTTAATTTTTAATTTTTTTAAGTTATGGCTGAAGTAAAATATGTTGATTACGCTGGTTTGTAGCTTTATCACAAGCTGAATATCGCTACAATGGAAAAGAAAGATACTGCTACTCTTAATGCTGCAAAGGAATATACTGATGATTTGATTGCTCAGACCTCTGTTGAAGCTGCTGATGCTTCTGTAGTTGTTGTTCCTGGTGCTCCTAAGCTAGACAATAGCGGTTTCGATCCTACTACTGTTAAAGTCAATATTGATAATGATACTCTTATTTTAAAGAACGTTGCAGAAGATGGACAACCTGCTGAATATAAAGTAGCTGTTGCTGATTCCGCTCTTGTTCAATATGTAAGTGGCAATGGTGTTAATGTTGCCTCTGTTGTTAATGGAGAAAAGGTTGTTTCTGCTGTTGTTAAGAACAACGATCCTATCCTCTCTGTTGATGCTAATGGTTTACAAACAACTCTCGGTTTAGTTGCTATTACTGGTAATGACTTAACTGCTCTTGGTTCTAACGTAAGAGAAGCTTATAAGATTACTGGTGTTAACGGCGCCCAAATTGGTAGTACTATTAAGATCTATAAAGATTCTTCTTTACAAGATGTAAGTATTGTTACTACTAAACCCGCTGAAGGTACTCAAGGAGAACCTGATTATGTTCCCGCAGCTACTGGTCAATTCTTCAAGTTTGAATATATTACCGCTGCTGGTGAAACCGATGTTGTTTACCTCGACGCTAGTGACTTCTTAACTGAAGCTGAAGCTGGTGATGGTATTGCTATCGTTAATCACAAGTATACTGTTAATGTTGATGCTTCTTCTGAAGTTGATTCAGATGGTGATGCATTCTTAACAGTTGTTAGTAACGGTGGTGTTGCTGTTCAAGGCATTAAGGATGAAATTGCTGCTGAAATTACTGCTCTTGGTACTGTTACCGCTAGTGCTGGTGCTTATCTTACTGAAGTTGGTGTAAGTAATGGTGCTTTAACTAAGGCTGAAGAACAATATCTTAAGATTGATACTACTGTTACTAACAATAGTGATTATGTGACATTAGCTATTACTAATGCTCCTTCCACCAATACTGATTCATTTGCTACTTCTGTTCAAGTTCAACAGGTTTCTACTGCACATCCTGCCAAGGCTGCTACTTATTACACTGCTGAAGACGAAGAAGTAATTGCTGGTACAAAGCAAGTTGGTGATCTTAAGGAAGCTGCTGTTACTGCTGCTATGGGCCTTGCAGAAGCTTCTGATGTTAAAGCTTATGTTGATGCTGCTATTTCTCAAGGTGCCGTTCCCGCTGTTACTCAAGCTCAAATTGAAGGCTTGTTCTCTGGAGAATTAACCGCTTCTGAAATTGCTGCTGCTGAAGCTTGATAGATATTATAATAACTAATAAGGACTGGAGCCAATAAAACTCCAGTCCATTTAATAATTTAGAATATGGGTGAAGAAAAGAAATTTCTAGATTATGAAGGACTGGTTTTATATGACAAACTATTAAAAGCTCTTTAGGACAAAGATTAGGAAGTTATTGCTGCAGCCCTTAATGATTTAGACACAAGATTAGGTCGAACACTTACAGTACAAGAAATTTCTACTGGAAGTGATACAGAAAAGAAACTCATTACAGCCGCAGTTCTTAATGAAGCTATTAATACTTTAATAAGTGGTATACAAACTGCTGCTGGAGCAAATATAAATTCAGTAGGAACTCCTTCAGTTAGTGCTTCTACATCTAATGGGGTTACTACTTTAACATTTAATTATTTAAAAGGTGCTACTGGATCTACTGGTGCAACAGGTGTTGGAATTAGTAGTATTTCCAGAACAAGTGGAAATGGTTCTGCTGGCACAACTGATACTTACACAATTACTGGAACTAATAATAGTTCTTTAGGTACATTTACTGTATATAATGGCTCTAATGGTTCAAATGGTTCAAATGGAAATAATGGTTATACCCCATATATAAATAGTTCTAACTATCATTGGATGATAAATGGTAGTGATACTGGTGTTGTGGCTTTAGGACAAGACGGTACTAATGGAACTAACGGTACTTCAGCTGCTTGGTTTACTGGTACTGCAATGAGTGGTACTGGAACAAAATCTGTTTCTGTAAGTGGAGCAAAAGCTGGAGATATGTATTTGAATACATCTACTTACGATGTATATAAAGCATCTTCTGCTTCTTCTTGGACATATCAATGTAATATTAAAGGAGCAGATGGAACAAATGGAACTAACGGAACGAATGGTACTGCTGCTGGTTTTGGTACTCCTACTGCAACAGTAGATGCAAATGTTGGAACACCTGGAGTAACTATTACTACAAGCGGTTCTAATACTGCTAAGGTATTCAATTTTGCATTTACAAATCTTAAAGGAGAATCTGGTACATCTTCAGTATGGTTTACTGGAACTGCTGTTACAGGAACTAGTTCATCTGGAATTTCTGCTAGTGTTAGTAATTCTAAGGCTGGTGATATGTATCTTAATACTAGTACATACAATGTTTACAAAGCTACTGCAGCCAATACTTGGGGATATGTTTGTAATATTAAGGGAACAGATGGTACTAATGCCACTACTACAAGTGTATTCTCAAGTAGTGCTGACGGTTTAGCTCCTGCTGCAAGCAATGCTAATAAAACTACTGCAGAATCGGCACAAAGTAACTATTATTTATGTGCTGACGGTAAGTATAGACAACTTCCTACAACTGCATTCTCTGGCGGTGGTACTCTAGATGTAATACCAATAGTAAGAGAAATAGATTTAACAGATTATCCAATCAATGATACTGAAAACTGGTTATACAATGATTAGTGGTATGACGTATTTGGTGTAGGCTATTCTGTATATTTAGATTCGAGCAGTGGTAATTTTTATATGCTTACATACAATGATAGTAATGACTCGTATTCTTGGACCCAAGTAACTGTAGATTGGGACACATATTATGTTGAATATGAAATTCCAAACGATCCTTATGTATACGGCTATAATTGTGTAGAAAATGGAGTAAGATCAAATACTGTATTACACACAGGTGAGTTTTCTAATTGGTCGGATTATTATATGCGTGCGTCTTTTGGATTTTTAGAAATAATACGCGGTAATGCTAATTGGTCATATGGACAACATATCGGATATTCATATTACCCAAAAACTACATGTCATGTTCCATTGAGTGCAATTATGGAAAGTTATAATTGGGGCGCAGGCGCATATGCATATGATCCCGCAAGTCCCGTATATTATTATGTGAACATACTTGGCAACGTTGCCAACTAGTATGAAATTCCAATTTATCATGATATATCTGAGGTTTACATTTATCCTTACGGAGGTGGAAAAACAATAAATGTAATATTTATCAATAATACAAACGTTGAACATTCTGTATCTATTTCACGATCAGGGTCTTCATTAATCACTCCAAATGGAGAAGATATCACATTGATTGTTCCTCCAAATGGCGAAGGATACTCAGAATTAAATATATATTGCAAAGACGGTTCAATGTATGCTCGTGCATCTTAATACTTATAAATTATGTATACATATATTAGAAAAAACATAAAGGGATTTTACGCAACATTCCCTAAAGAGATTGACGCCGAGTACTGGGCAGGAAAAATAGGTACAACATTTGATGATTTCTACGATAATAAGTGGGTATTACTGTCTGACGAACAAGCTGCATTCCATACACAACATCCTGAAGCATCACTTCGTGAGGTGTGGGATATGCAGATGACTCCGCGTCCTGTACAGGATCCCCTTGATGTAGCAAAGCGCAATAAGATTAAAGAGATAGAACGGTACGACTCAAGTTCTGCTATTAACGATTTTACTGTAAATACAGATACTCATGTATGGTTTACACCTCAAGAGCGTTCTAACTATCGTAACTCTATAGATGCAGCTAAGTTGATGAATGTAAATCAGCTGCAAGTATTTGCAGGAGATACCCTTATAACACTTACTACAGAACAAGCTGAACAGATGCTTGCTGCTATACAGTTGTATGCAGATCAGTGTTATATTGTTACACGTCAACATAAAGCTAATGTTGAAGCACTAGAGACTATCGAAGCTGTACAAGCTTATGATAATACTACTGGTTATCCAACTAAACTTAACTTTAATATACAATAACAATGTTAGAAAGGCGAAGAGCTTTACTAAGTAATAGTAAAGATGTCTACGACTGGATAGATATGTGTGGTATTAAAGTTGCCACACGTAATATAGGAGCTGCATATCCTGGAGATGCGGGTTTGTTTTTCGCTTGGGGTGAAACCGAAGGATATACTGAAGATTAGATAGGATCTGGAGAATTACAGAGAAGCTTTAGTTAGGAAAATTATAAATGGTATGATAGTTAGAATGATGTATATACTAAATATAACAACACTGACTATTTAACTAGACTGCTTCCTGAAGATGATGCTGCGGCTGTAAACATGGGTAGTAAATGGAGAATGCCAACAAGTAGTGACGCAAGAATTATATGCAACACGTATTTTTCGTTTTATCCCCTCTTATATCCTTATTTGTTCATGATTTCGGCGGAACTTGGATTTGAATCAACTCTTCTTTGGTATGATGTACAACCATATATAGTTACTGCAGATGGTGGTAATGGGTGGTTTGATATTATTAGCGGATATTATTTTTCCTCACAGGACGCTTAGTCTTATTATGGATATAATATTAGAGGTATACAACACTATAATTTTGCATTGTAGATGAACGATGTATACTATCCTGGAAATGGAGATGCATATTTTAGATATGTTATAATAAACAACGGAGACGCAATTGGTAAACCTGACGTTTCAATAGGCTCTACGTCATCTTGGATTCATATTATGCCGACTCCAAGTGGTTAGCCTAATATATATTTATATATTATGCTAGATCCATTTTATGACCTGAGTGAAGGGGATTTGGCTAGCGGAGAAATTAGGACTGGATATGTACAAATAACTTATAATGGTATTACGGATACTGCAAAAATTTTATAGAAACGTACCAAATATGCTCCATATTTATACTACTATTCGGATGCAAATGAAGCATTAGTATTAGAATCTAGTTCAAACAATACAGTTACTGTCGGATTAACTAACGTACATCCTTCCTCGTCTGTCGATAACACTCTTGAAAAAGAAATAACAATAAATGTATTAGAAGCTCCAGATTGGGTTAATATAACAGTAGGGCATGATGACAACTTAAATCCAAAAACATACATTAATTTTACGTCTCTTTCTGAAAACAACACTGGTGCAATACGATATGGAACATGTAGAATTATAATCACAAGTATCGATGGAAATCCTGTTACAAACCAAATGGATCCGTTTATAATAGTATAGACGCCTACTGATTATGATTGTGTATTCAACGGATATCCATATACGGACATGGGAAATGGAATAGCGTGGGGAGTAACAAATTTAAATGCTTCAGATGAAGTCGCAGATGGTTCTAAATATAGATATGGAGAAGTTTCCGAGTACATTCAATATGGCCAGAATCCATCATACAATGCTAATATTTACTCGTATGAAATATCTGGTACTTCAGACGATGCAGCCATTGTTAATCGTGGAGGCATATGGAGAATGCCAACACGAGATGAAGTTTTTGACTTGCTCTCCGAGGATTATTCAGAGTTTTATAGATGTAAATATAAAGGCAAATATGCTCTCGTAATTATATCAAAGATTAATAATAACTGTATTATACTTCCGTATTGTAATTATTATGATTATCAAGGTCATTTATCATTTTCAGAATCTATCAATATTTTAAATAGTACTAGCTATAATAAAAACGGCGTTAGAGTTTTTAGGACTCCATATATAAGTTTGGTAAATTCCACTGCACCATTTTTGGAATACTGGGAATATCTATGGGAAGACAGAGATTTAAGTTAGGCATATCCAATAAGACCGGTGTTTACAGTAAGTTCAGGGGGGGACATATTAGAATAATAATTATGAAGAAACAAACTAAAGATAATCTTGTAGGTCTAGGATTAACTACTTTTATGGGTACCCTAGGAGCTATGATCACATATGGTTGTGAAGTTAAAACTATGATTGGAGGTATAGCAGGAGCTTTAGTAGGTGTAATAGCAGGTGCTGCTTTTAAAGAGTCTCGTAGAGGTATACATGAGACAAGACCTAAGAAGTTCTATTTACCTTATATTGGAGGAGCCGTAATAAGTTCAGGATTGGCTGCATTGATGTGGTTGGCTATTTAAGTTTAAGTTTGCTTCTATTATACGTCATAAGTGTAGTAGGTAAGTATAAAGTACCACACTCATTATCAGCTACGTACTATGATATAAAACATAAATGGTTGTTTGGGGGAGTATTAGCTGCTTCTTCAGCTTTAATACTCCCAAAACTACTATCATTCTCACATCAAGCTTTAGTTTTCATATCTACAGCAGCTACAATGTTTGTAGCGTTTGCTCCAGACTTCAAAGATGATAAACTCACGGATGAAGTTCATACAGGAGCTGCATTTACTGCATTTGCTGCATCGTAGGCTTGGGTTGGATTAAATAACCCTGAAGCGTTGTTGATGTGGATACCGTTTGGTATATATAGTATGGTATAGCTGATAAAGAAGAAGAGTATAAAGAAGTTTATAAACGAATCTAATTTTAAGTTCTGGGGAGAATTAACAACCTTAGGAACTATATACAAGACAATATTATAATGGTAGATTTTAATAAGAAAGTCCGCAATAGTTCGAAGTTTTGTGAAAGCACAAGATTCTTCTAGGAACACGGATGTTATACCTTAGCTCCCAGGGGAACTACCGATTATGTACAGTTCTGGAAGCGGGAAACAGATAGATGTCTAAACGGTTATGTAACTCCTGATGGGCTTTGTGCTAGAAATCCAAAAGTTAGACCATTTATGAAATATTAAATAGAATTTAATTAATAGCGGCTTTTTAAGTCGCTATTTTTTATTTATATCTACTTAAAAATTTTTTAATAACAATATAATATTCTAATTCAAATATTTTACCTTTTATTCTAATTATCTTAAATGTAACTCTTTGATTATCAGAGAGTTACATTTTTTTGTATGATAGTTATCTCAAACTATATAGTGAAAATAATTTAATTTTAGTTGCAACTAGATACTTTATTTAAAAATTAAAATTAAATTATTATGTCTGAAACAAAAGTTTTTAATGTTCCTGACCAGAATGCTATTGATCCTGCTTTAATGCTTGCTTTAACTCAAAATGGTGGCTTTGGTACTGGAGGCAATTGGATGTGGATGATGTTCCTGTGGTTCTTATTCCCTTGGTTATTTAATGGTAATGGCTTTGGAGGAAATGGATTTGGTGGAACTGGATTCTTAGCTAATTAGCTTAATAATGATGCAGGAAGAGATTTATTATTACAAGCTATTAATGGTAGAGCAGATGCTCTTGGACAGTTATCCCAACTTTTAAATACCTCTGTTTCTAATATTTAGAATGGCGTAACTACTATTCAACAAAGTATTCAGGCAGTTGGTAATCAAGTAGGTCTTACTGGACAACAAGTTATTAATTCTATTCAAGCAGGTAATGCTTCTCTTAGTTAGCAATTATGTAATTGCTGCTGCGAAAATAGACTTGCTGTAGTTGAACAAACTAATCAATTACAAAGTCAAGCTGCTGCTAATTATGCTGCTACTCAGCTTGGTATGGCTAATTAGACTAATACTATTCAATCATAGATTGGAGCTTAGACTAATGCTTTACAATCTCAAATGGCTGCTTCTACTAATACTTTACAATCTTAGCTTGCTAGTAATCATGCTACTGATCAGTTACAAAGAGCACAAGCAGAAGCTGCAGATCAACTTGCAGTATGTCAGCAAACTAATCAACTTGGTTCTCAAGCTGATAGAAATACTAATAGTATTCTTAATGCTATTGCTGGTCAAAATACTCTCATTACAAAAGAATTCTGTGACCTCAAAGAAAGAGAATTACAGAACAAAATTAATGCATAGGGAGATATTATTACTCAGTTGAGAAATCAAATAAGTAATGATTCATAGACTTTAGCATTTAATAATGCTTTACATGCATTAGATGATAAAATAGATTCTATTGCTTCCAAATAGCCTAACACTGTTCCTGTACAATGGCCAAATATTGTAGCTGCTAATGCTACTCCTTATGTTGGTTGGGGATAGACAAGTTTTTGGAACTAATTAAAGAAAGGAGTAAATATGTTTGGAGCAACTACTAATTATCCGTTTAACTTTGCAAATAGAAATGGAATTCCTATGATTGAAAGTACTTCAGTAGAGAATACTACTACTAATGTTGTAGTAAATATTCCTAATAGAGCATTTAGGTTTTTAAATGGAACCGGATTGCTTTTATTTAGATTAAATACTGAAATCACTGAACTTACTCTTCCCATACTATTTGCTTCTAATGAATTTACACAACCTTTAACTTCAGTAGGAGGAGAAGCTGTAACTGGAGCTGACTTTGCAGATATTGGAGTATATCTTATCTATTATGATAAGAATTCTAATTTAATGCAATTAGTATAATGTTTTCAGCTTTATCACAAGGAAGTTCTATCTATTTATTAGATAAAACTTCCTCTCCTAAGTTTTTAGTTGGAGAAATAGTTGGAGTAACTTAGCCTAAGTATAGTTTTAACTAGGCTACAGTAGATTTAAAAGTTAAAATTGAGGATTCTGTTTAGGAATTTAATAATCTTCCTAGTATTAATAGTATGTCTACTTATAATAGTGGTAAATTACTTATAAGTGAAACTAAACAAGGAATTCAAAATGAAGTTGAAACTATTTTAAATAATAGTCAAAACATATTAAGTAATATAAATACTTATAAATAGACAGTAAAGGATTGTGAAAATATTCTTAAATAGATTAATCCTCAATTTGCTAAAGATAAGGAAAGGGATGATAGACTTTAGAATCTTGAAAGTAGATTTGATGGTGTAGAATCTAAATTGGATAAAATATTTGATTTAATAAAGAAATGATTGTACTTGAAATTACTGAGGATAAATTTGGAAAAGCTATGAAAGCTGTTTCTAAGATTTATGAACATGCAGACTGTCTTCATGATTTATTTGAAGACATGGCAGAGAATTCTAATTATGCTGACCGTTACGGAAATAGAAAACGTTATGACGATGATGATATGTACGATTCTCGCTATGGTATGCGTCGTGGTGGCAGACGTTATTGATTATGAGACTTGATTTCTACGACGAAAGACCAGATTCTATGAAACGTTATTTAAAATATTATGGAGAACACTTTAATAATAAGTTATGTGATTTTGCAGTTTCTAAAATGAAACATGGAAAACCTGTTGTAACTAAAGAAAAGGTTGATGAAGTTTTAAATAAGCATAACGTTAAATTAGAACACAATCAATTAAATGATTATGTGTACGTCTATAATATGGGAAATAATGATTTCATGGGAAGTAGTATAATAGATGAAAAACATCTTGCACTTTATGTAAAAGATGTTATAGATGATAAAGACGGATATGATGGCATAGTATTTAATAGATGGTATGCAGATACAGTAGTAGCTGGAATACCAGTTGAATGGGAAGATATGTTATGATTATAGATGATTTTTATCTTTATGATTGGTCTATAAAAATAATATATGAGGCAACTTGTGATGATATTGATTTTATAATTAAAACTTTAATGGATATTAATTGTCCAGATAAATATATAAATGCAGCCTTAGATAATTTAGAAGAATGTAAACTAAATTCAGGCTTAACATATTCAAATTTAAACTTAAAAAGTTCTGTTATAATAATTAATAAAACAAGTTCCTTTGCTCAATTAATAAATACTATTGCACACGAATATTATCACCTAATTTGTCATATATCTAAGATACTTGGAATAGAAGATGAAGAAGAATTAGCTAATTTAAATGGAAATTTAAATATGCGTTCTTATAAAATTGTAGAAAACTTAAAAAAGAAGTGGATTTCTGATTGAAGTCCACTTTTTTTTTGTTTTCTGAGAAAATTGAAATATGTTTATTTAAGTAAATTAAATTAAATAAAAGGATATGGCAAGATCAAAACCTATGCCCAAAAATGGGCCAGTATCTGTTAGAAAAAGAATTCGTGGTAATGGAGGAAGAATTTCTAGGAAAAAGTAAATATAAGTTGTTTTTATTATTTACTAAATATACTCCTCATTTAATTTGTTTAGCGTATATAATATATACTATTTTAGGATTTATTGGAATAGAGTCAATAGCTATAGGATATTTATTTAGTATAACATTATTTCCTTGGCTTTATATGTTCCTTACCTCATTAGTATTTAAATTTTGTTATGTACACAGGCTTCCTTTATACTATATTTTAGTAAATGAAATAATTACTACGACAGATTATTATTTAAATATACCAGTTTCTGATTTAACCTTATTAGGAATTCATTTAATTATAATTGGAGTACTAATAATGGGATATACTAATTATTATTTATATAAAAAGAAACATGCTGAAGATAATTAGAAGTTTACTTAGTTAGATAATTAAGGACATAGATACAGGAAATTCTAATATATCGGAATCTGAATAGTAGTAGGTTATAGATTTTATAAGAACTATAGGTACGGATTATCTAAGTAGAACCGAAGCTGCTAACTATTTAAGAATTTCTAAATCTACATTTGATAATTATGTAAAGAAAGGAATAATTACTGGAGGAATTAAAAGACCTGGAATTACTGGAAAACTATGGCATAAATCCGAATTAAAGATTACAAAATGACTATAATATCATTATTTCTTACACTCATTTATATTGGATATTGCATAGTAAATAAAGGAATTCCTCATTCATTATCTGCTACTTATTATGATAATGGAGCTTCTTTTAGTATAATTTTATTTTTAGCTACTATATTGTTAATTCCCAAAGTAATGTTAATAACTCCTGAAAATTTTTAGTTTTTAGGATTTATATTTATATCAAGTGTTTTATTTGTAGCTTTTGCTCCAAACTTTAATTCTAGTATATTAACAGATAAAGTTCATACTTATTCTGCTATACTGGCATTAATAAGTTCGCAAATTTGGGTAGGATTGATTAATCCTATATTTTTATTAAATTGGATATTATTGATTATATATTGTATTCCTTATTTATTAAATAAATATAAAATATTAGATATTCCAAGCATTAAATTCTTTGCTGAATTAATTATGTTATTAAATGTTTATGAAATATTATTATTATGAATTTAACAATTTTTAATAAAAATTAGGAAGAAATAGGAGATTTAGAAAAGAATTTAGTACTTAGAACTAAAGGAAGAGTATATATTAGATATGGAAGAAAGTATATAGATCTCCTAAATGACAAAGGGGAATTAAATGTAAAAATTCCTAAAATACTTAAAAAGGTAGATTCATTAGAAGAAATAAAAGAAGATGGATTCTATCTTTATGAAGGAAATTTATATGCTTACTATGAAGGTGACTTATATCAAATAACTGGAGAAGAAGGAGATTATATTAGTTTTGCCGTTGATTAGAAATTAAATCAAGAGCAAATAAATATTGCTTCTAAAAATATTGGATTAAAGTTTAACTCTTTAAGAGAGGCTAAAAATGCTATATAGAAAGGAATTGTATTTATTGATGATAAAATTTATTATATTAATGGCTCTACTATAAAGTATTTAGGTTTAAATTAGCCCTTATTAGGAATAAATGAAGCTAATCTTTAGCCTACTCCTACTATTGATAATAGTTGTATAGCTTATTCAAATGGACATTGGAGTTATTTATAGGTTCTTACTAGAGATGATGTGGTTGAAATAGTAAATAATTATTATTCTTCCAGAAATGAATCTGACTTAAATAGTCCTTTATATGATATAAATATAGCTAATTTAGAGGATGATCCAGAAGTAGATGAAAAAACTTATATAACTTCTGACTATCTTAACGAAGATGTTACTTATGATGAAGAAACTAAAACTGTTTCTCCAGAATTAATAACATATAATGAGGAAAATAAAGTTATTCCTCCACTTGCTATTGTATATTAGAATATTCCTATTGTTGAGGAAGAAGAATCTCAACAAGAACCATCTAGTGAAGATGAAGAAGAAGCTGAATGGGAATATTAGCCTATACTTTCTTACGTTGAATTTGATGAATTTAAAAACTTTACTTTAGTCTTTAAGAAATGGACTGAACTGATGTTTA
>Ga0265301_10002973_pt1 | contig 18592 bp, 4 predicted proteins | sample AusTroGonzalo_MG_2_FD_193488 | JGI IMG/M metagenome (GOLD analysis project Ga0265301, IMG submission 193488) | Bovine rumen microbial communities from tropical cattle in Woodstock, Queensland, Australia - Gonzalo_04 | ecosystem: Host-associated > Mammals > Digestive system > Stomach > Rumen ... | reverse complement strand
GTCGCCGCTCTCCGTGTACGTCTGTCCGTTACCGTCTGTCCACGTGTAAGAGTTGCAGGCCACCACCGTATATGACGGATGGTATGAATCATAAATAGTCAAATGCAAGGTCACCACGCTGTCGCAGCCGCTCGCATTCGTGAAGGTGTGCGTCGGGGCAACCGCTGGGGTCGAAGTGAACGTCTCGCCGTACCATGTGAAGGTATTACAAGCAGTCGCAGTCGTGTCGCCGGTGTTGCTGTGGCCAATCGTCAAGTGCAACGTCACCACGCTATCGCAACCACTCGCATTCTTGAAGGTGTGCTTCGGGGCAACCGCAGGAGTCGAAGTGAACGTTTCGCCGTACCATGTGAAGGTATTACAAGCAGTCGCAGTCGTGTCGCCGGTGTTGCTGTGACCGATTGTCAAATGCAACGTCACCACGCTGTCGCAACCGTGGACGGTATGATAGGTGTGCGTCGGGGCGGTTGTCGGGGTATTAGTGTATTCCACTCCATGCCACGTGAACTGGTCACACTCCACTGCCGTCGTGTCGCCCGTAGTGCTGTGGTTGATCGTCAAATGCAACGTCACCACGCTGTCGCAACCGTGGACGGTACGGTAGGTGTAGGTCGGGGCGGTTGTCGGAGTCTCTGTGTATTCGGTCCCGTGCCATGTGAAGCGGTCACATTCCACTGCCGTCGTGTCGCCCGTAGCACTGCGATTAATCGTCAGGTGCAAGGTCACCACGCTGTCGCAACCGTGGACGGTGCGGTAGGTGTGCGTCGGGGCGGTTGTCGGAGTCTCCGTGTATTCGGTCCCGTGCCATGTAAAGCGGTCACATTCCACCGCCGTCGTGTCGCCCGTAGCGCTGTGGTTGATCGTCAAATGCAACGTCACCACGCTGTCGCAGCCGTGGACGGTACGGTAGGTGTAGGTCGGTGCGATTGTCGGAGTCTCCGTGTATTCGGTTCCGTGCCATGTGAAGCGGTCACATTCCACCGCCGTCGTGTCGCCCGTGGTGCTGTGGTTGATTGTCAGGTGCAAGGTCACCACACTGTCGCAACCCGCCGCGTTCGTAAAGGTATGTGTCAAGGTTTCGGTCGAGGCCGTGATGTTGGTGTGCTCGTACCAGTCGAAGCGGTCACATGCTGTCGCTGTCGTATCGCCCGTGTTCGAATGGTTCACCGTCAGGTGCAAGGTCACCACACTGTCGCAACCCGCCGCATTCGTGAAGGTGTGCGTCAAGGTTTCGGTCGAGGCCGTGATGTTGGTGTGCTCGTACCAGTCGAAGCGATCACAGGCCGTCGCTGTCGTATCGCCCGTATTCGAATGGTTCACGGTCAGGTGCAAGGTCACCAAACTGTCGCAACCCGCCGCGTTCGTAAAGGTGTGCGTCAAGGTTTCGGTTGAGGCCGTGATGTTGGTGTGCTCGTACCAGTCGAAGCGGTCGCAGGCCGTCGCTGTCGTGTCGCCCGTGTTCGAATGGTTCACGGTCAGGTGCAGGGTCACCACACTGTCGCAGCCCGCCGCGTTCGTGAATGTATGCGTCAAGGTTTCGGTCGAGGCCGTGATGTTGGTGTGTTCGTACCAGTCGAATCTGTCGCAAGCGACAGCTGTCGTATCGCCCGTGTTCGAATGGTTCACGGTCAAGTGCAACGTCACCACACTGTCGCAACCCGCCGCGTTCGTAAAGGTGTGCGTCAAGGTTTCGGTCGAGGCGGTGATGTTGGTGTGCTCGTACCAGTCGAAGCGGTCACAGGCCGTCGCCGTCGTATCGCCCGCGGTGGGATTGTTGATGGTCAGATGGAGGGTGACGATGGAGTCACATCCCGCCGCGTTGGTCCAAAGGGACGTGGCGGGCGTATAGTCGCCAGACGCCGTGTAGGTGGTTCCGTACCAAACGAAACTCTCGCAGGCCACCGCCGTCGTGTCGCCAGTAGTGCTGTGGTTGATCGTCAAATATAAGGTCACCACGCTGTCGCAACCCGCAACAGTCGTGGTCTGGTAGGTGTACTCGCCGGAGGTAGTATAGGTCGTGCCATGCCAGGTGAAACTGTCGCATTCCACGGCCGTCGTGTCTGCCGTCACCTCGTTGCTAATCGTCAAATGCAACGTCACCACACTGTCGCAACCTGCCGCACTGGTCAACGTCCAAGTTGCGGTGTTGTTGCTCTCGGTGTAGGTATGACCGTCAATCCAGGTGTAGCTTATACAGGCCGACTGCTCGTCAATGCCGTACTTAACAGCATCCACCTGCACCGTAACCTCCTCGCTGCTTGTACAGCCGTTTTTACTCAAGGCTTCAACCGTATAAGTCGTGGTAACCGCAGGAGAAACCGTCACCGACGTCTCTTCTGAAATAGCACTTCCGCCCTGACGCCACGTTATCTTACACGGGGAATCATCGCGGATGGTGACGGCATCGATAAAGAATCGCTCTTCCGTATAATCGATGCCCATTCCTGTAGTTGCCGCAAATTCTGGGTCATTGTAAGATTCGATCGTGATGACCGAATGGTCTGTGGCCGCCCCGAAGGAGAACGAATAGGTGGCGTAGGTATCTTCCGCCGAATCCGTAATGTAGCCGAACAACGTAATCGTGTCCGCAGCCACTCCGTCCACGGAGACCCGCACGCGGGTGGGCGCAATGGTGCCGCTGGACTTTCCCCACCCTTTCATGACAAGACTGATTGAGAAGGGTTGGCTGAGATCCAACTCTTTGGAAGTCAGACTACCATATTCATAATCCGTCACACTGGAGAACTTTCCTAACCTAACGGCATCGGTTCCAGTACCATAAACCGCCGCACCAGATTCAAACAAGGCTGTATAGCCTGTGAAATTGGTTATTTTATCTGTCTGGGAACTTGCCTTGTCAAAACCATCATTATATATATAGTCATACGTCTGGTCATAGCAATTGGCAACAGAAGCGGAGAGTTCCGTGCTCCCGCCCTCGCAAATCACCGGATTAACCGGTGAAACCGTAATTTCCGGCAAGGGCACCACCCGCAAATGCAAGTGGTATGTACTGTCGCAGTTACATCCATTGACCGTCTTGTAGGGGTCCTCATAGTCACCGCTCGAATAGTAGTTTTCGTTTCGCCAGTGGTACGGCAGCTCATCGGCGCAGATGACCGCCGTGTCGTAGAAGTTATAAACCGGATTCACCTTGTAGACAATGCGAATAGTACTATCGCAGCCAAATTCGGTCTGCAAGGGCACATCTTTCTGATAGGGAGTAGCCCTCGGGGTGGAGATGTCAAGGTTGGTGAAGTTGGGATTCTTGACCGACGTGTATTTTTCAGATGAGGCACAGACAGTGTCGTATGTCCATGGACGGTTGTCGTTGACCGTATATTTGGGATGGACCACTGCCCAACCACTGCCGTCGTAAACTTTTCCCATGAAGACGACATGCCACGGATATTCGGTGGTATGCGAAGGCTTTACGTTGATCGTACCTGTCTTCACCGCCGTATCCACCGGCCCCCAGTAGGCGATGGCGTCCTCCACCTGGAAGTCACGCACCGGGCGGACACGGTGGGCGTTTTTGAGACCGGCGTCAGGTCTCATCTCACCGGTACGGTAGTTGATATAGACCGGACCCGCACCCAGGGTGTAGATACCACCAGTAGAGATAGTGGAAGTCCAATAGTGCTTACGGGTGTCTTCGCCGTCCTCGTCGGGAATCTGCATGGTCGGATGCTTCGCCTTCAAAATCTTCATCATGCTGAACCATTGCCTCATCTGCATAGCGTCGGGGATGTACCAGCCGCTATAGAGTTGCACGGCATTGGCAGCCGGTGAATGACCGGATTCACGCAACTTTCTCGTATTTTCATAACCGTGGGCATTCCAGCCAACCAGGTGACCCCAGGCATCGATGGCGGCAGTGGTCTCCAATCCCAACGAGGTCACCAGATCGTTCACACTGATAGCTTGGTCGTACATGGCGAAGGAGCCCGTCGTGTTGACATCCTGCATAGACACCACCCAACCACGGTGCGGGTTGTCGGGTTCCACATAACAGACCACACCGTAAGTTCCGTCAGGGAAGTAATAGATGTCACCTATGTCATAAATTATCTCCTGAGCAGTGGCTGTTCTCGTCACAAGGCCGGATACCTGGAAAAACAGCCATACAGCCATGAAAAACAAAAACCGTTGTATATTTCTATGTTTCATAAATCTTAGCTTTCGGTAATACTATGAGACAATCTCGCCTTCCATTGAATTAGTTCGGGAAAATCCTGATAGCACGCACATAATGAGGCCACTTGGCTCCAACAACTTTGGAGTCATTTCTGTTGATCTGGCCCCTTGAACTGAGACAATAAGCGTTAAGATCAGACTCTGTGGAAGACCAATACTTGGTGTCCGTGTAGTTATCTCTCGAGTAGTAGTCGCCCAGTGGCGCCGCATACCCTCTACTAGCCAGAAGGGTAAGGGTTTCGTTGACGACAGCACGGTTGGCGTAAAGGAGGTTCAATTCCCCCAAAGAAGGCAGGTACCAATATTTATGGTTCGGGCCGGCATGACGCAACAAATGGTCGTAGTACCAGCAATAATACGCGGCAGGGGCATTCTCCTTAAAGTCACCACCGCCGGCAAGAAGCGCCGTCTGCCGAATCACGGTGGTATTGTAATAACCATCCATGTCAGCCATAGCCTTTTGGTGCTTGTAGGTGTTGTTCTCTTTCGTCACATCCGTGCCGGAATGTACGAACTGGGAGATGCCTCCGCGCGCCCAGCCGATATCGCCATCGTATGCGTCAAACAAGGCAACAGCCCTTCCACGCATGTGCGTCGGGTCGTCCGGATCGATGTAAAAGACCACACCCATGGGTGTCTTGCCCGAGACCAAAAATGAATCGGGACGCAAGATGTCGCCGTCGGTGCAAAGCACGTCACCCACAGCAGGACGAGGACGGAAGTACTTCATATCCGGCGTTTTCACGTAAACACCCATGTCCGTCCGTCCCCCAATACAAATCTCATTGGTGGAGGTATCCACTTCCAAGACAATCAGGTTCAGATACTCCGCACTGTCGCAACCGTCGCCGTAAGGCTGGTAGAATATACCATACTGCCCTGTCGTGGAGCAGGAGAGACCGTTCCAAACAAGCGGTGTATCAAGACTCAGGATGACCGTGTCATGCTGCGTATAAGGCGGAGGTGTCACCCACAAGCTCAATGCAACCGTGGAGTCACATTCATTGACATCCGTCAAATGTCTTTCAAACAGATAGATACGGCTTGTCTTTACGGCATTGTTCAATTGAATCTGAAGCGCCGGATCACCCTCCGTGAAGTTATACCGGTCTAAGTAACCCCGAGTCTGGCTCTGGCAAACCGTGTCACGATAAAGGAGATAGCTTTGCTTGTAAATGTCACCGATAGCCACGCCAGGTGCAGGCTGGACAATGGAGCTCCAACCGTCCGAAGTCTCCTCGCCGGGAATAAAATAGACCATCAAGGTGTCGTTCGGCGACACAATGATTTCCGGAATGTTACTGTAAGCATTCAACTCATAAAGCAAATTGTCGAAGCGAGGTTCCGAACCAGAAAAGACGAGCAGGTGCGACGTGTTCGAAAGATCCAATGACTCAAAATGGATGGTCATCGGCGTTCCTGGATGCGTGCTCACAAACAGATGGCTCATCACACCATCCGTGCTGTATTCATCCGAAAGTCCTCCGTCATCATAAAAAAGATAGGAGTCCGTACACCGCACCTCCGTCTGCTCATTATTCGTCATGTTCACAGTATTATTCGGGCTGTTGCTTACAGACGGGCACCATCCTTCTTTCTCCACACTAACGAAACGGTAGGTACGTTCCATGAGTGTATACAAGGTATGGGAGGACACTCCTCCCGTCGTGGTGATAACATCTTCTTGCAAAAGCTCTGTCATCGCGAAGTCTTCGTACCACCGAATGGTGATGGGACTCTGTGCAGAGGCTGCCTCTGTACAATGGGCGGAGAGTCTGGCATCATCAAGATAGCAAACCGTGTCGTCGAGGGTGATAATCTGGCAGGGATTGATAATGTGGTCACTGATGGCGATATACACCGTGTCACCAGGGTCAGCAACCGGATAGCCGCACTCGTCATCCAGCACCATAATGGGGTAAACCTTCGCCGGTGATCCAGTGACAAAGGTGTCGGTGACGGTTTCGCCACTCGCCACTCGATATTCATCAATCTCCCTAACTGCGTTGTTCTCGAAGACAATGGAGAAAGAGACAGAGTCGCCTACAATAGCCGTGGGCGTGAAAGAGACCGCCACCTCCTGCCAAGGACAGACCGGATCAACGGGGGAAATCGTCACCCAAGGCGATTGTTTCGGGTAAATCGTCACGGAATCCTCAATAAACTCGGCACATCCCGTCTCGTAAATCTTCACATGGTAAACTGCAGTGTCAGCACCTCTCGGAATGAAGAGATACGGGTCTGAAGAGACAGAGAAAGGCACTGTCGCATCGTCCTGGTACCATTCATATTGAAAGATGGACCCCAGTCGCAATGCGTGGACCTGAATTGTGGAGCCCTCACATGTGGTAATGGCGGTCAATCCACCGTCGAACCATGTCTTCTGAAGGTCAGCCAAGGTTTGCGGATAGAAATTAAACGTGAAGGCAGAGCCACAAGCATCCTGCACCCGGCACGAGAGCGGCAAGTCCGGATCCATGCTCACATCGGGAAACGTAGCGATTTCACTCGAATCAATCAAAACATCCCCGATGAGCGCGCCTTCCAGATTCGCCCCGCTGTAGACCTGATAGTGGAAAGGCGGATTTCCGTTTCTGGCTTTAACATAAACGGAACCTTCCCGACTATCCTCATTACACAACAACGCCATCGCAAAATCGAACTTCACCGTGGCGCCTTCGTAGTAAACAGTGTCGTAAAAGGCATACGATCCACAGATGTCCTCGACATTGGCATCCGGATATATCTTAATAATGTATGGGTTGTCAGAATCCGTAGGCACCGAGATGCGGATGGAGTCGCCGATATGATAGGTCTTGTTGTCGTGGGGATCATACCCGCCCACGGGACCATCCACCACGCGGAACAAGGTCGGCAGAATCGTAGGGGTTTGATATACATGATCGTTGTCGCCCTCGTTCCGGTAGGTATTCACTTTGGCGACCATACCCTTCGTATATTTAATATATTGGTCAGAACAGTCATTCGAGATGTGGAACTCCGGATCCTCCACAATGTCGGCACTGATAATACCCTTCAGCCAAACGCTGACGGTGGTCTCCGACACGCACGGTGCGCCCGTGATCTTGAAGGTATAGGTGCCCGAAGGAAGACAGTAGTCCGAAACACTGATGGACTTGCCGTTTGCGGCGGGAGTGATAATCGCCCAGTTGTCAACACGCTCCTTCTGGACATCCCAAGTATGGGTGGCACCCGCGTAAACCGCCGTGAAGTTATACACATTGCCGGGACTGCTAATCAACGAAATGGTGAGGCCGTCATAGTTGGCATTAGCCCCGCCATACTCCTCGAACAAGTTGATGGTGCGCAGCTCGGAACAACAGGAGGGATCATCTTTGGTGATACGCCACTGCGGGGAATTGGAAGTCTGCTGGTTCGCCTCAAAGTTCATCCTTCTGGTAGTGGAATAGAGCTCACAGCCATTCGCGTCTATAAGCCGGACAGTCACATTCTCCATGAACGGAACTGTGCGGCCGGGGAAATCCGAAGCAAACAGCCGCGATCTCTCCGCGATGTTCGAATAAATCGTATCAGTCTTGATGACCGTGTTACTTCCGTCACGATACTCATACACGATAGGATAGGTGAAATGGTACCGCAAGATATTGTCGTCATCGAAGGCATGAATATTGTTGGGCTCGTTGCGGGAATATCGGATGTTGTACTCGTCAACATGGCGGAAAATCGTGGAACCACCACAGTTCCCTGCCTCCAACACGCTGTCCACCACATAGTTGACCTCAAATACAAACTGCTGGCTGTTGGGCTTGTAAAAGTGGAACGTATCGCTCATCTCATACGGGGGGCAAATTCCATTCTCCTTCAACCTGAGCTGGAACGTAATATCCTTCCCCCACAGATCACAGTACGTGTTCGCACGAACAACCGTATCGGTTAACGTAACCTGGTTGGAGGTGATGTTGGGGAACGGTATCCACGGATTAGAAGCTCCTTCTTGAAGCCCCGGCACGATGAAACGGTATTCCATGTACGGGGTGAACATCTGCATATAATAGGGGGAAGGAGCATCCAAATAGACTCTGATTTTGATGATGTTGCTGTCACCGATGGTGCCCGACGAAGCATAAACGCCGATGTGATCCAAGGTCGGCACAGTCAAGATCCCCACCCTCTGGATTGTACGGGGCAGTTCGTATTGGCAGCCATCCGTGAGGTAATAGTCCCAAACACCGCTGGGCATGTCCTCAAAAGTATAGTAGTCCCTGAAATCCGCGAATGTGGAATCCGTGCCGAAGTGCTGGTTTGTGTCGAACTCGACCATCCGGAGCGTGTCCGTCGGGTCGTCATGATTGACAATATATATTCTGTAAGGGAATCGGCCACCCTGAATCCTCACCTGCGCACGACCTGTGGAATCACAGTCCAACGAGGAGATGTTACCCAAGATAATACCATCCGTGGAGGTCACCGTCAGCGCGGCAATCGTGGGTTCCGTATAGTTCAGATTCACAGCCAGGGTTGTAGAATCCTCCACGATAATCATATTCCCGTCCGAAAATGTATGAACACATTCCAAGCCGATCTGGAAGGTTCCGGTCTCCATCGGAACGCTCGTCCACGGGTAGGTATACGTGACCGGGGTTCTATGCATCGTGGTATCCAGGACGACACCCCTATGCGAGATCAAGAAATCCGACAGTCGGAGATCACTGATCGTTTGTAAATCCACAGGAACGCCCTGGTCATTCACAATGGCGAATTCCACCCTGCCATTGTTATAGCAGGATGCGTCCACCTTGCGGAACTGCACGCGATAACCATCTAAATCAGATAGTTCCGACCACGAGATCCGCTCCTGGTGCTCATCTTGCCCGTTGACTGACAGGGCCAACAAGACGGAAAGTCCAAAAAACAAGAAAAATCTCCTCATAACAAGATATTCATTTTTTCCTTAGTTTTATACAAAATTGCGTCGCCAAATAACAAACCATTTGCTAATGGCATCACAAATTTCAAGACACACAAGCAACCCAAGCTTAAACCACTTGGATTTAAAACTTTGATAACCAATAAATTAAGCATCAAAACAACATCGTCTGAGTATCCAAAATTAGTTGGCAAAGGTAGTCTTTTTTTTTAATATAACCATTTAAAATCTTTTGTAAAATACAAAAAAAAGAGGAACCCACATGGATTCCTCTTTTGAAAACACTTATATAATTCCGTGTGAATACGGTGTCCGTAGAGCCGTCATAATGTAGCGACTCTACAACAACTTTACCGTTTCACGAACGTCTTCGTCACCACGCCCTGATCCGTGGTCACACGCACGAAGTACATGCCGTCGGCGAGGCCAGAGACGTTGATGCGGGTGGGATTATCAATCACGTTCATCGTGTTGACTAATTTGCCATACACATCGTAAACCTCCATCGTGGTTACATTGAGGTTCTCGCTCACGCGGATGTCAACGTACTCGCGGGCCGGATTCGGATACAACGTCACACTGTTGGCGAGCCAGCTGTCGATGCCCACATTGGTGGTGGTTGCCGTGATGGCCGTGCACCAGTCGCTGGTCAAGCCATTCGTGCAAACCGCCTGCACCTGAATCTGGTAGGTTGTCGCCATATTCAGACCATTGATGGTGTAGCTGTTCGCGGTGGAGGTCGCAGAGGTCAGCTGACCATTCTCCGGACGGTACTGGATATTCCAGGAAGCCACATCCGCGTTGGCATCCCACGCAATGGCGATGCTCTCGTTCTGGATGTTGGTGGTGTGCAGGCCGGTAGGTGTCTCGCACACTTCCGGTTGCGGTGCGCCACTGCAGTCCGTCGTGAACGTGTGAATCGTCGTGCTGGTGGCAGTAGACGGGTCATCAATGGTGAAAATCTGCGTGCCGTCAGGTCCAATCAACGTGATGGAGACCTCATCGTCGTAGTCGCCCTCGTGCCACACCAAGCTGGTGCTGATGTTGTCACAGAGCATCACCGTCACGGAGTCGTAAGTCTGTGTGCTGGAGAGGTTGTGATTCTCAGCCTCCAAAGTAACCACTACGCTGCCACCCTGTTCCACGGTCAGGTAGCCATCGTTCCAACCATCGCCATAACCGTCGCCAAGGACGAAGACATAGGCACAAGCGTCAGAGGCGGCGCAGTTCGGCGTGGTGAATGAGGCCGTGACGTAGGAGGAGGTTTCGTCGCCGCAATCAGCTTTCACGCGGACATTGTAGGACGTGAGACCCGTCAAGCCAGTGAGCTGATAACTCGGGCTCGAAGCCGTAGCCGTCGTCCAAGTCGTTGCGGAAGCCGTCTTGTATTCCACAATCCAGCTGCTCTCCGTGCCGGCAGGGGTCCAGGAGAGGTCTGCGGAATTCTGGCCGACATTGCTGACCGTCAGGTTGGTCGGGGTCGGGCAGGTGTTGGATTGACAGGAGACGTGGATTTCGAAACCGGATTTGATGACGGAACCATCGGAGTGGAAATAGAGGGTCAACGGGCCCGTGGTAGAAGTCAGCTCAGGAATGGTCAGGTTCTCACCCTTGTACTCACCCAGCATCGTGCCAGAAGAAGAGCTGCCGTCATAGACACGCAAATAGTCGCAGCAAGACTCTGTCGTGGAGGTTCCGGACACGGAAACGAGGTTGCCCTGAATCGCAGGATTGATGGTCAGATAGACATCACAGCTGTTGCTGTAATCACCGCTCGGGCCACCATCGTCGTAAATAATCATGGAGCAGGTCGTGAGGGAATGAGTACCGTTGGTCGGCATATTGTAGGAGCCCGGGGTCGCCGAAATAGGTCCTGTGAAGAGACTCTCATCACTGCCGCCACAATCGGATTTCACGTAAAAGTCATAAACTGTTGCCGAGGCCAAGTTGCTGACGGTAAACGGGTTGGTATTGGCCTGAACTTCCGTGCCGTTGCCGGGCGTGAAGCCTTGCGGACCGTACTCAATCACCCAGTTGTTCGCGCTGCCGTTCTCCTGCCAACCCAATGTCACCGCATCGTCGGTCACATTGACCAAGTTCAGGTGCGTGGGTTGCGGACAGGTAGGTGCCACCATAAGCGTCAGATTGTCGATATGACCTTGGTTGTAGGAGGCTCCAGACACGTAAGCCGCGATGTTGTAGGGCGCCATCAGGGCGAGACGATCGCCAGTGCCCGCATAACCGGTCAAAAAGACCACCTGCGTCTCATAGTTCGTGCCGCCAGTGCTCATAATCACTGTGTCTATCGGCGCAAATGTGTTGACATCCGTGCCGGTCATCGCACCCACCACCACACAGAACGGATATGACGTGCTGTAGCGGCGTGCGTCAAAGGTCAGCTGCAGGGTATTGATGGGATAGGTGTCCGTGTCGAGAGGAGGCAGGATGGCATATTGGTCGGCGTATGCAGAGGAGCTGTAGGAGTAGAAGCGCAAGCTGTAGTTGCCGCTGTTGGCATAGGTGGAACCGTAATAGACATACGGATAGCTTGTGTAACTCGTACCCGCATTGTTTGCGTGCCAGCAGTCGGTCAGATTGTTAGGGCCTGAGGTAATGTTGGAAGTATGCGTGCACATCGAGTCGAAGTTCTGCGTGAAAGGAAGCAGTCCGAGCGGCAGACACTCCGTGGTGAAGGAGATTGAGCGCCAATGGCTCTCGCCGCCAGCCGTGCAGACGGTACGCACATAGAAGTCGTAGGTCGTGTTGTCCGTCAGGCCGCTGAGCGTCGCGGAGTTGGTGTAGGCCACAGTGATGACAGCCGTTTCCAAATCCACAGTGCCGGTAAGTCCGTACGTGTACTCCCACTCATTTTCGTCACCGCCGGGCGTCCAGCCGAGGGTGGCCTCGTTATCGGTCACGCTCTGCAACACAATGTCCGTCGGGTGCGCACAAGGAGCCTTATAATCCACGACGACGTCGTCAAGATACATGTAAGAGGTACCCCACTGCGGGATACGGAAGGCCAGATAGCGACCGTTGCCGCTGTAGTTCTCGGTGGTAATCTCATAGGTATCCCAGACATAGGCGACCGGGATAGTGATGGTGCCCATCGGCGCAAACGTATTGTAATCAGACGGGTCAGTCATCATGCCCACCTCGATGCTGTAACCCGTGCTGGTGCTCAGCAATTTGAAGCTAACTTCCAGACTGTCCATCGTGACAGCATCGTCAAAACGCGGGGTCGCAGCGTAGGAGTAATACGAGGAGGAACCGTAGAAGTAGAGGGAGTGGGTGCCGGAGGAGGCGTATGTAGTGGAGATGTTCGGATACTGTGTGGAATTGTTGGTACCACGGAACCAGCAGTCAACGAAAGCGGAAGAGCCAGTGCCCGTGACCGACTCAAAGTTCTGCGTGTAAGGCACATTGGCGTAGTCACAGACGGTGAACGCGCTGACCATTGCCCAAACGCTATAATCGGAGGAAGAGCAGACGCTACGCAGACGGATGTCGTAGTTGGTGCTGGAAGCCAGACCCGTGAAGGTGTAGGTCGTGGCCGTCACGGTGCCCACAGAAATCCAGTCGGTGGTGTCGGCGGTCTTGTACTCCAGTTCCCAAGAGGTCTCCTGATCGCCTGCCACCCATGAGATGGTAATCTCCTCATCCGTAAAGTTCGTCACCACCACGTTAGGCGCGATACAAACGGTCGTGGAATCGCAGTTGCCCCCGAAAATCACATTGGCACGGTTGGAAGTGGTGCCACTGGAACCTTCGGACGGGAGAGTGTTGATGCTGTACGGAGCACTGTCCTGATACTGATAGTGGGAAAGCGTGGCACTTGCAGTATGGCAGCTGTAGCTGTTCGAACAGCTATAGGAACCGGTGGAGTCGATAATAATCATCGCCAAGTTGTCCGTACCGTTATACTGGAACGGCGTCAAGAAATTGAACGTGTTCCATCCCACGACGAGGTTGGCGGTGCCATTGTACACCAGCTGCGCGGTGGTGGGAGTGAGCCAGTCGCTGGAAGCCGCCGTGGTGTGCATCAGGTAAATGCTGATGTGACGGGAGCTGGACACGATGGAGGTGGCGTCGAAAGCGACGGAGGTGATGCTTGTCGGGCCATTCATTTCGCTGGCGAGGAAAATCTGCTGCGTGTAGCTGTAGTTGTAGCAACTGTAGGTGGGGAAGTAGGAGGTGGTGGAGGTGCCATTGCCGATGGGCAGCTCACCGCCAGCCAGACAGTTGGTGACGAACACACCCGTCAGTGTATCACTGTAGCCATCCGCATCACAGTCCATGAACAAACGCACATTGTACTGCGTCTGCGGGGTGAGACCGCCGATGAGACAGTAGCTGGCCGTGGTGGTCACGCTCTGCCAGTTGTCACTGCCAGCCTCGGAGTATTCCACATGGTAGGTCTCCGTACCGGAAGCTGTCATGTCGGGCGTCCACGTCACCTGCGCAGAGCTACCTGCCACATTGGTAAACTGCATGTTGTGCGGAGCCATACAGGCCGTCTGTCCGGGTTCAATCGTAAGATCATCAATATATACATAGTTGGAGGAGCTGCCCGGTGCGAACGGACAGTAAAGCGTCGGATAAATCACTTGGCCGTTCGCAGAAGCTGGAATCGCGAAGGAGACCTCTTCCCAAGTGGAGGTGGTCACATCGTTCGGATAGACGGTTTTCAGCAGAACGAACGTGCCGAGGTCAGTCGGATCGGTCATATAACCAGCTTGGATGTAGCCGTAACCGGCACTGGTCTTGTACTCCCAGAAACGCATCACCAACGACTCGGTGTTGTTGGTCAGGTCGAGGCCCAGGAAACGAATCATCGAGGAATTCGGGGTGTAGGAGTAGAAGTAGAGGGCGCCGCTACCGGAATGGTGATAGGTGCCAGAGACATACGGGTAGCTGGTGTAGCCCGTGCCAACGCCAACCTCCGCACAATCCGGAATGTGACCGGAGCCAGTGCCCACACCTTCCATGTCCATCACGTAGGGCAATTGCGCTGTCGGGGTGCACAAGGTCTTGAAGGTTTGCATGTTCCAGAAGCTGTTGTCGCCGCCGCCGCAGTTGGCGCGCACATACACCGTGTAGTTCGTGTTGGAGGTCAGCTGCGTGGCCGCATAGAAGGTGTCGGTCACGGTAAGCGGTGTCTCGCTCTCCAACGTGCTGCCCGCCGGCACAAGCACCAGCTCGTAGCCGTTGTGCGACTCATTGGAATGCCAGGAGATATTGGCTGCATCGGACGTGACATTGCTGACCGTAAGGTACGTAGGCATCGGGCAGGTCACCGGGTCGCCCACTAAGAAACGCATATTGTTGCGGTAGGTGCCCACCGTGCCCGAGGCGAGGGAGCCCACATTGTAAGGGCTGCTGTCATTGTAGAGGTACAAGCTCTTGGAACTGGCGGTATGCACATTGAAGGTCGGGTTGGAACTGGTCACATAGCTGCCCGTGTTGTTCAGCACGGCCACCACGATGTTGCTGGAGCCGTCATACTCAAACGGGACATCGAAGGGGATGTTTACCCAGTTGTCGGTACCGGCGTTGGTGAAGTTCACCGTGCCGTTGAACACCTGGAACATCTGGTTCACCGGAACCCAGTCGTTGCCGCTGAAACTGCTCTTGGTAGTGTTGCCCATATAGACGACGATGTCCTTGGACTGCGCCGTACCATATATATATTGGAAGGATATACAGTTGATGGCGCCGTTGATGGTGCCCAGTTCCGCCACCGTGTAAATCTGCTCACTGAAAGAGTAGTTATAGAAGGTGTTCAGCGGGAGGAGGTAGCTGGTGCTCACCGTGCCATCCACAATCACACTGTCCTGGCATTCGCCGCAGGGGTTCGGATTCATGGAGACGGAGACGGAAATCGGGGCGGACTCGCAGCCGCTGGCATAGAGAGCCGTCACGTCGTAGGTGTAAGTACCGAAATCCACACTGTCGAGGTAGGATGTTGCACCCACGGACGCGAGGAGTGCATCGTTACGATAAAGCTTGTAGCCGGAAAGGATATTGTCGGCGGTCTGCAGATGGCCGATAATCAGCCAGTTGTAAGCGGCAATGGAAGCCGTGGGATCTCCTCCGGAAAGGGTTTCCCATACCGTATTGGTACCGTTAACAGCAATAATGTCACCATAGTTGAAAACAGCCGTATTATTGCTGGCGCCAAGCGGGTAACCGGCCGAGCAATCACAACGGATGCCAATCCACAACTCCTGGGTGACATCAATCAGCAGGGCCGTGTCAAGGAGGATGGTATTGAGGGTGTTGATGGTCAGCGGGGTGCTGATAAGCTTGTTAGCCATCAAGGTACCGGGATTGAAGATGGTGTCGTTGGCCACACTACCGCCCTGCCACACCATCACGTAGTAGGTACAGACCGTTTGGTCCTCACCGGGGACAAAGGAGACGGAAGTGAGGTATTGGCCTGTGTGGCTGGCCAAATCCGTCGGGGTGAAACGAATCACGCCTGTGAAATCGAGCGCAACATTTTCACCACCGCCGATACGGGTAGAATATGTGGTGGTGGACCACATGATGTCTTGTTGCGCGGAATCGACCACAGCGTTCCAGTTGAGCAGAACATTGTTCCACTCCGGCGCATGCAAAGAGGCCGTCAAACCCGTGGGCGCATTGCAGGTGTTCTGCGAGAACCCCCTGATTGACAGCGCAATAAGCGCCGTAAACAAAAAGAGTAATACTTTTCTCATAACAATTGTATTTTGGTGAATGATAATTTTGCAATTGAAAAGGCAAAATTACAATTTAAATACAATAGGTTATGAAGATGAGTTATCAACAAGATATGAACAGGGGGGTGAACAAGAGGCAAGAGGCAAAAGGCAACAGGCAACAGGCAAAAGGCAAAAGGCAATGGTAGAGACGTTGTGCGTAACGTCTCTACTGGGGAGCGGGAATATCAACGTCTTACCACCAAGACCGAATGTCCCAGTCCGAGGAAATCGTGGATCGTTTCCACATGGAGGCCGGCAGTCTCGACAAGGCGGACGAGGTCGTCGGAGTGATACATCTTGCTGTTGCCGTTAGCGATGGCCGTAAAGTAGAGGCTCGTCTGAGCGAGGCAGAAGGCGGCGGTGTCGAAGCGTTGGCGGTCCCAGAGCGTCTCCATAATGTAGAGCCGCGTGCCAGGGGTCATCACGGCGGCGGCACGGCGCAGGATACTCAGAATCTGCGGCTCGCTGAAGCAGTCAAGGAACTGGCTCATCCAGATGGCATCGAAAGCCGGTTCCGAGGGCAGCTGACAGCTATCGTCTAGCATGTTGGCAGCGTACCCGTGGATACGCTCCGCGCCAGGTTGCCCTGCGGTCTGCTCCTTCATCATCCCAATCTGCTGCGGCAGGTCCACGATGGTGACCTCCACGTCGGGGTTATGTTTCACGCACTGCAACGCCCATCGGCCAGTATTGCCGCCCACGTCCATCAAGTGCTTCGTCGGACGCGAGAAAACGAGTTCCAATGCCTGCTCGAAAGAGCCGTCGCTGTAGAAGTGGTCGAACGCGAACCAGCTTTTCTGTGCCTGCTCGGGCAGCGTGGAAAGTCCCTCGTACACCGTCGGCCAGTCGCCGAGACACTTCAGTCCGGCGGGACGTCCTTCCTTCAACGCCTCTTCCAAGTAGAACATCCCTTGGTAGTTGACATCGTGATTGAAGTCCAGGTTCACACGGGTGGATTCGTCGTGGAGCAGGAACCAGCCGGCTTTGGCCAAGGCATAGCGTCCTGTTTCCGCATCGACGGTCACGGTCTGCATCGTCAGGGAAGACTCCAGCAGGCACTTGGCGGCATAGACGGAAATCCCGGCTTTGCCAGCCACCTCCTCAGAGGTCATCGGCGTTTCCAGCATCTCGAAGATGCCCCATTTCACCATCAGTCGCGCCACTTCGAACACCATCGGTCCGAAGGCGTACACCTGCGCAAGCCGCTGCGCCTCGTAGGCACTCATACGGTCTTCTGTGTATTGCTTTTTTAAGTTGTCGTTCAAATACATTTTTTAATAGTTCAAGGTTCAAAGTTCAAAGTTCAAAGTTCAAAGTAGAGACGTCATATTATGGCTTCTCTTTGGCTTAGGAGCTAAGGGAATTTTAGTTTAAATATTCGAAGTAGTATGTTGCTGTAGAATAGCTGGTGTCAGAGAGTAACTGGTTTTCATCGCAATAGCGGGAATGATAGGTCATGCGGGTCGGATAATCATCCTCGACATCATAATCAAAATCGGCAGCCCAAAATGTGGGTAACTTCTCTTCTTCGCCCGAATAGACGGTAACACCAGTGGCTGAAATCAGCATATATTGATTCGGCATAAGATAAGGGAATGGCCATTCCTGACTATAACTCAGCAGATTACAGAAAGGATTCTTGATATTTGAATAGGTAAACTCGTAGGTTTCGGTCATATAAGCATACGTACAGATACACTTCACTATATTATTCCCCTCATATTCAAAAGACACATGTCGTGTTTCTTCATATACCGACTTGTTTTGTTTGTCATCAGAAAACAATTTACAAAACACCGGTTGTGGAATCTGAGGCAAAACGATTTGCAAGACAGGCATTTCTTCTTCTAACTTAAAAGATTTGCTCGATGAGTGAAAATCAATATTCAATTCAGAAACATGTCCGTTCTTATCATAGATAAACTCATAGTGTGATTTTATTGTACCGTTCCAATAATCAAAAACATAATGGTCAAGAGCCACCAAATGACGTTTGTTTTTGTCGTATGTGAATTTGTAGTAGCCCAAATGTAAATTCACATCCCCATCCAACTCGCAAATGGAATCAATCTGATTCCCGTCATAAAAGAACTGTAGTTCTCTTTCACCTGGTTTAAGGATGGAAGTCAACTTGTTTCCATCCCACACCCAAATGCTGGACCAGTCTTTTCCCGACTCATAGTCATAATAAACCTTGGAAATTTTCTTTTTCGGCTGATATACCCCGTCGCGCTCACATGACACCGAAACCAAGCATATCACCGCCAAAGCCATCCACAAAAAAACATTTTTCTTACACATAACTATCTTATTATCTTGTAATCTCTTATTCCCAGCAACTGCTAACTACGATATAACTGCTGTTTATTTTCTGTTTGTAGGAGTGTCGCCATCCTTGGCAATGTTTTCCGCATCAAGGATGCTGCGGCTCCTAAACCGCTGCTAACTACTAACTACTAACTACTAACTGATAACTGTTTCAGCACCACCGCCGAGTTCGTGCCCCCGAAACCGAAGCTGTTGCTCAGGACCGTGCGGACGGGCATCTCCACCGTCTTCGTGGCGAGGTTCAGCTTGGCCGAGTCCTCGTCAGGGTTCTCGCAGTTGTAGTTCGGGGCGACGAAACCGTCCCGCATCATCAGGGCGGAATAGACCAGCTCGCTGGCGCCGGACATCCAGCACTCGTGGCCGGTCATGCCTTTCGTGGAGCTGATGAGGGCGCGCTGCCCGTGGAAAAGCC